>SAMEA3387504__coassemble_738_pt1 | contig 27011 bp, 12 predicted proteins | sample SAMEA3387504__metabat2_high_PE_029 | metagenome-assembled genome bin SAMEA3387504 (sample SAMEA3387504) | Felis catus | biome: Faeces | place: United Kingdom | collected 2012
TACGATTTACAGGTCGAGGAAGTGGTCGAGGCCGACGGTCAGACCCGGGTAGGTTCCGGTGGAGACCTTGCGTACGGCCAGCAGCACGCCCGGCATGAAGGAGATGCGGTCGAAGCTGTCGGCACGAATGGTCAGCTGCTCGCCGTCATTACCGAACAGGGCCTCCTCATGGGCGTTAAGACCGCGCAGACGTACGGCGTGCACGTGAATGCCGTCAACCACCTGGCCACGGGAGCCGCCATCGGTTTCGGTGGCATCCGGCACAGGGCCAAGACCTGCGGCCTTGCGGGCTGCGGCGATGCCCTGCGCGGTGTGGAATGCGGTGCCGGACGGAGCATCCACCTTGTTCGGGTGATGCAGCTCGATCACTTCAGCGGATTCGAAGTACGGAGCCGCAACCTTGGCGAAATAGTCGGCGAGCACGGCGGAAATGGCGAAATTCGGCGCAATGAACACGCTCTGGCCTTCGCGAGGCGCGGCAGCGAGCGCGGCACGCACCTGATCGAGCTTCTCTTCGGTCCAACCGGTGGTGCCCACCACCACGTCAACACCTTGCGCCACGAGTGCGAGCACATTGTCAAGAGACACGCTCGGCACGGTGAACTCCACCACCACGTCAGTGTTGCCGGGGGTGATTTGGGTGAGGTCGTCGCCGGCGTCAAGCGCGAGCGCCAATTCGGTGTCGGCCGCGTTGTTCACGGCATCGACCACATGGGAACCCATACGTCCTTTGGCGCCAACTACAGAAACCTTGATCATTGCAGCTCCTTCAAGCATGTCGCACGTACGAGCGTACGAACAGCATTTCAAATCAGTCTCACTCATTCTACTGAGGAATGTTCCATTTACGAATGTAAAGAGACGCTTCGACGCGTCACCGCCCAGCCGATCAAGGCGAACGGAATCGAAGCGAGCACGAAAATCCATGGCAGCATCAGACTTATGTCTGGGCTGAAATGGTCGAGCATGATTCCCGTGGTCATCGAACCGAATGACGCGCCGATGGTTCCCGCGGTGCTCACCCACGCGAGGCCTTCGGTCAGCGATTCCTCCGGCACGGTCTCCTTCATAACGAGATTGCCCGAAGCGAACACCGACGAAACGGTAAGACCCGTAAGGATTTCAAACACTCCCATCATAATCAGATTGCCTTGGCACATGTGAATGATGAAGAAGCCTACCGTTATGATCGCGAGGAACGTGATCATATGGCGCCAGCGGGAGCCCTTCAGCTCGCGCGTGCCGAAAACCAGCGCGCCTATGCACGAGCCGACCGCCAACATCGCAAGCTGCACACCAAGCAGGGAATCAAGATGCAACGCTTTCATAACGGCCGTCATCGACGTATCGAATGCGGTGAAACTCATGTTGAACACGATGAATACCATCAAAAGCGGAATCACGCCCGCATAGGTGAGCACATTGCGTTTCTTGCGATTGTCATTCGACTTCAACTGCGCGACGGTCAGTTTGTCTTGTTGTTTGTCTTGTTGCACGGAATTTGCGCCGCCATTATTTCCAGTATTGCCGTCAACCGCCAATCGCACGTCCGCATCGTCGGAAGATGCCGAAACAACAGTGATTTCACGTACTACCGGCGGTTGCGTGTCACGCAATGCGAAGAACACCGTGCCGCCGATCGCGCACGCAATCGTCGGCACAAACAACTGCGAAACGGGATGCACGGAAGCCGCCAGGAACGCGGCCAGAATCGGTCCGAAAATGAATACGATCTCATCGATGGCGGATTCCAATGCATACGCAGTGTTCAGCAATGAGCCGTTGCCGGTACGGTCAAGCACATACGTCCAACGGGTACGCACAAGCGCGCCGAACGAGAATTGCGTGAGCCCCATCACCACAGCCAAGGCGAACAGCAGTGGAATCGGCACGCGCACCAATGCCGCGAACGCAAAGCCAAGCATGGCGATGATTTGCACGACAAGCACTACCGATCCGACCTTGCGCTGGCCGAATCGGTCGAACAGTCGTGCGTACAGTGGCGTGACCGCCGCCGTGGAAAGCACATATGCCGCGCTCATCACGCCTGCGATCGTCCAATTGTCATACAAATGGTTGAGTGCGAGGATAATGCCAAGGCTCATCATCGACATCGGCAGTCGCGCCAAGGCTCCGGAAGCACAGAACGCTTTGGTTCCCGGAATGGAGAACAGTACGGAATATGGCGACTTCGGGATTTCGGTTGCGCTGGTGGCAGCCATGATTATCGCTCCTTAACTTTCGTTGCGTCCGGCACGTGTGCCCGCCCACACATGCTGCACGAGGGTAGCGGCGCTCCTCCACAACGCTGCCCATAGTGCGTTACCCTACGGGCAGGCTGGAAAGCGCCGCACGTTCGGCGCACCAGCACTAGTCGTTGTCGGATTGTTCCGGAATTCCGTAGCTCAACTCGGCAAGGATCTCTTCTTCTGTTTTGTCGGCGGCATTGAGCTGTCGATCGCCCTCAATGGGTTCACTCAGATAGTAGAGGCAGGCGTCGATAGCGGTAAGCGGTACACCCTCCATTGCCGACAGCAAGATACGATACATATCCAACTGTGCTAATTTTTTCTGAATTTCCTCTTTTTTGCGAGGTTTTTTTCCAGTTTTCCAATCGACAATAGTATATTGTTTCGACCGATCCACCCCATCGAGACCCCCGAAGAACACCGCGTCGAGCTTGCCGTTGACGATGGTGCCCAATTGCGGCACGTTGACGACGATTTGCCGTTCCGCCCACGCGGGCTTGCGCCGTGCCCATGTCGACGTTGCGAGACGCTGTTGCCAATCGAATATCCCGTTATTGTCTGCCCCATTATCGTCTTGATTGTCTTGCGATTGCGCCGCATTGTTGCGTCGCAGCTCGGCAAGCATCGCCAATCGCGATTCAGCTACGCGAGTACCGCCATTGCCGCTCGCGCCAACGCCAATGCCGGCATCATTCGCATCGGCCATGATGAACCGTTCCGCCCAAGCATGGAACTGCGTGCCCAGTTGCGCGGCCGGAGACGCTACGTTCGGTATCGGACGCACCAGCCCACGCCAGTAAGTGCGGGCGCCACGCTCGTCCATCATGCCTGCGCGCGCCTGCAGCGAGGTGACGTTCTGACGACCTGACGCAAGAATCCTCTCGCCCTTCGCACGCACCGCGCTGTCGAACGCATCCTGCGACGCCTCTCCAAGCATGTCAGGCATGAGATTGCTGTCGGCCACCAGCAATTGCGCGCATCGCAGCAGCGAAGCACCCGTATTTTCGCAACGCCCAGCACCTTCGCCACCGACAGGCTCGCCAACTTGCCCGCTGGCCCGTTCGCCAGCCCGCCCATCAGTCTGCCCGCCAGCATTGTTCATCGCCGAATCCACCTGCAACGCAGACAAACGCAACGTCTGCAGGGTCTCATCGCTCAACTCGCACGGCCATGGCAGGAACTGGTTGCCTTCCGACGGCTCGAGCGGCGCATTCCAAGCGTCGCCGACCACCGCATCTTCAAAATCGCGGGCATGCTCGCCCACAAAAAATCCATCCGGCAACGGCGCATCGATCGAATGCAGACTGGTCATGCCGTTTTCGGAGGAATCGACATCCTCAACTTCCGCAATATCGGCTAGGTTGCTCGGCTCAGCCGCTCTGGAAACGATATTGAGCATGGAATCGCGCACTTCCACTAGGAAATTCGACGGTTTGGACACACGTTTGCGATCGCCCACGGCACGCGGATCACGGCTTTCCGCATTCGTTGCGCTGCAGGTGAGCAGCGCCTCATGACGGGCGCGAGTCAACGCCACATACGCGAGGCGACGCTCGTCGGCATGCAACCGACGGCCATACTCCTCGATTTGCGTCAAATACAGTCCGTCCGGATCAATACCTTCCATGTCATCGACGCTCATATTCCGCAAGGTGCCGAACACTTCGTCGTCAATGATTTCCGCATCCTCCAGCATTTCCAACGCTTCCAACGGATTTCCACCCACAAGCGCGTCATGGGGGAATCGCGGCAGAATATCGGCGTCCACACGCACCGGAACCGGCACCGCAGCAGGATCGGTCAGCCACGTTTTGGCGGTCTCATGATATTCGGGCGGCGTCCACACGCCATCCTGGAAACCGTTGAGATGCTCTTCATCAACGACCACACGCAGATCGCTGCCCTTGTTGGTGGGGAATCCGCCATCGGTCATGCCGACCACGGCCACGGCATCCCATTCAAGGCCCTTCGACTGGTGTACGGTCATCAGCACCACGTCGACAGGCACATCGGGAGCCACCGCGTTCTCCTCGCGTGCGTCGCGCAGCGAATCCGCCCATGAGATGAACGCGCGCAGGCTCGGCGTTCCCTGCGACGCGATCTCCTGCATATACGTGTCGACGAGCTTCAGCAACGCATCGATCGGCGATTTGGCGAGCGCCACCCGGGATGCGGCGAGCGTGGCATCGGCCTGACCGCCGCGCATATGCTCGGCCAGCTGCATGTCGATATCGAGATTCAATGCGACGATGGCCTCACGAACCACTTCCGGCAACGGGTGGCCAAGCATGCGCTGCACCTGACGGATCGCATCCGCGGCGCGAAGCACTTCCTTCGTCCCTTCACGACTCACCCTGCCGTCAATGAGTTCCGCGAGATCGTCACGCAACATGAGGTCCACAAGGAAAACCGCATTCGGCACTTGATCTCGATATTCACGTACGATGGCACGGATTTCAGCATCGGAAGGACCCGACTTGGGAGTTACTCCATAAATTCCCAGATTTTCCGGTTTTTCTTCCTTGTTGGATTGCTCCTGCACGATTCCAGCTGAAACAAGCGCACGATACCGGCACATCGTGTTCACCTGTTCCGCGGTATCGGCGAGCGCCTGCAGATCGTTGGCGCTGATGGAGAATCGCGGCGTGGCCAGCAATCGCATAAGCGCCGCACTGTCGGTATGATCGCTGACGACGCGTAGCAAAGCGAACACGTCCTGCACCGCCGGGCGTTCCAGCAACGCCGACCGCCCCACTACCAGCGTGGTCAGGCCTGCGCGTTCGAGCGCTTCCGCGAATTGCGACATGATTCCTTTGGAACGGAACAGCACCGCCACGTGCGGACGATTGTCTTTCATGCCATTGTCGAGGTCGCGCGAGGAAGGCGTGTGCAGGGCGATCGCATGTTTGGCGAAGCGCACGACCGCGTCGACCTCCTGCCCGAACGTGTCGAACGCAAGCACGCCCACCGTTCCTTCGGGGGCTTCGTCGGTATTGACGAGCGCCGGAACGTCGACTTCGCGCATCAGCGAGCTGCTGAGGCGTCTGGCAGGCAAGCGGAGCGGTTTGGTGAGATTGTTCGCCGCTTCGAGCACCATGCGCGAATTGCGCCGTGTCACCGTCAATGCGAACGGTTTGCTGGTGGCGTTCATGCCGAAATCGTGTTGCAGCATGCGGAATGCGCCCGGGCTCGCCCCTCGCCATGCGTAGATCGATTGGAAGGGGTCGCCGACCGCGTTGACCGCGCTGCGATGCGTGTCGTCCACGTGGAACAGCGCGCTCAGCAGTGCCGCCTGCGTGGTGGACGTGTCTTGGTATTCGTCGAGGAGCACATGCGAATAGCGTTTGCGGTAGGCCGCTCCGATGGACGGGAATCGGGAGACAAGCTGGAATGCCGCGATGGTGAAATCGCTGAATTCCGCCATATTGCAGGCGCGTTTTTCGGCATGATAGTCAAGCACAAGATCGAGCAGCAGGTCGCGTTGCTTGGCGACGAATGCGAGTTGCGCGCTGTTGAACACGCACATGTCGTGCCCGAGTTCGCGGTATTTCTCCAGTTTCTTTTCGTAGTCCGCGTCGGAATCCTTTTTCAGTCGTTTCGGCAGCTTTGGCGATTTCGGCTCTTCCGTTGGCACGGTTTCGCCGTCAAGCGCCTTGGCGATCTGTTCGACGAACGCCTCATCCCAGTCGCGCACGCGTTGCACGGCTTCGTCGAAGCTGGTGCAGTCGCCGCCGATCATGGCGCCGGAAATGGCGTTGGACAGGGCGAACACGTTGCCCGCTATGGTGTTGAACGATTTCAGATCGCCGTCGAACGCCATAAGATCATCCATATGCCTGTCAAGCACGGTGTGGATGAGCTGCATGGCACCTGCTTCGCTCAATGGCTGCGTGTTCTGGTCAAAGCCGACAAGCAGTCCATATTGGCGCACGATGGATTGGAAGAAAGCGTCGTACGTGGAGACTTCCGGTTTGAGGAACGTCATGTTCGCTGATTTCAGGCCGCGTTCGCGCTGGTCGCGAGTCACGGCCGCAGACACTCGAGACAATAGTTCCGAGGCCGCTTTGCGCGTGAAGGTCAGTCCGAGGATCTTTTCGGGGCTCACCCCCTGTTCGATCAGCGTGATGATGCGTCTGGTCATCGTGTAGGTTTTGCCGGATCCAGCGCCGGCCACCACCACCACATCCGCATACGAGGGCGCTTGGACGACGGCAGCCTGCTCAGGACTGTCGGTGAACTTCATGGTTCCGCTCATGCCGTTCTCCTTTCGAATACGGTGTTCTGTTCGCCCGCACAGGCCGGGCAGATCGTAGTGTTTCTGCAGTATCTCACATGTTCCGTCGTCGGTCTTGCGGTGATTTCGTTCGCCCTGCTGGCCGCGGCCGCATAGAAGACCCTCGCGATCATGGTGAGGGACCATACCGCCATCGTGCCGCGTAAGCCAAGGAACTCATTCCAATGCTCGTCGCTCACTTCCAACGGAGGAAGCATGTCATCGAGTCCGTCGTGGAAATCCTTGTCGAGTTTTTTGACGTAATAGCGCGGTATGAATTCGCCGGTATTGAGACTTCCATTGGCGAACAGCGCCTGCTGCATATGCGATTCGGCGGCGGTGTCGCCATACGGCGCAGGGTATGCGTGCTTGGCTACATGGAATAGCGCGCTTTGCGTGATGTTCGGCGCGTTCGCCACCGCCTGCGCCCCGCGCATGCCGCTTTCCTCGGGGAATACGAGTCCCAGCTGATAGCAGACGAGCTGCAGATCGTTGAACAGGCCTTCGCCGGTCGGACTGACACCGGTTTTGTAGTCGATCAGACGCACCTGCTGCGTGCCATCCGCCATTTCACGCCGTTCCAAACGGTCGATCCTGCCGGTCAAACGCACGGTGAGATACTCGCTCATGCCGGTTTCCGGCCATCCTCCGACCAACGCTCCCATAATGGCGATCAATTCGTTCCGTGAAATCGCGTGAACGCCGTCCATCGCATTGTAGGCGTCGAGAATATCGTCGAAATCGAATTTTGCGGTAAATTTCAGCTCAGGTTCGGCTTTCGTAAGTTTTCCAACGCTGAATGCATCATTATTTTTAATCGGATAATCACCATGATTCGATTGCACGAAATACGTGGCGATGTTACGCAACGCCTCCTGCGCCTGCTCATCTTTCTTCAACGCCTGATACCGTTGCGCGGGATCGGCAATGGCGTTGAAATCGCCGCATAGACGCTTGTATTCGGCATACATCCATTCGGTGATCGCATTGATATTGTCCACGTCGCTGATGGCGGTATGGTGTTCCGGCATATCAAGTCCGGCTTCGGTGGCCTGTTGCGCCACCTTGTGGATCAGCGAGCCGAAATTCGTGGCGACGCTGCCCATGCGCGGGCCGGAGAAACGGTTTTCAAGCATCCAGCACACCGGGCACGCCCACAGATTGTCCACCGCAGACGGAGACAAAGTCACCACGTCGGATCGCCGCGATTTACCGTTTCGGCCCGACGTCGAGCTTTCCGACGTGTCGCTCATGCCCGTCCGCATGACGGCCGCGATCTTCCGCATGGTGGCCTCGACCGTCTCCCCCATAAACGGCCAACGGTCAGGGTCGGCCGCCGTAACACCATGCGAAGCCAGCAATGCCAACGCTTCCGCGGCATCACGCGCCTTCGGGCTGTCCTCAGGTTCCGACGCAAGCACGCTTCGGGCGGCCGCGACCAGACCACGGGGATCGGTTTCCAGCCCCGCGTAATCGCCTTGGCCGCCGACCGACGCATATTCTCGCCGTTCCATATCGGCGTCGCGATCGCGGTCGAAGCACTCCGGCATATATCCGTATAGAAAATCCGAAGGCACATTGTCGTCATTCAGCACGGCGCTCACCACCACACGCTCGCTGGCACGGGTCAACGCCACCAACAGGCTCTTCTGCTCGGAGGCGAGCACCGACGCCAGTTGCGCGTCCTGCCTGCCCGCCGGAGTGACGATCGTGTCGGACAATACGCCGTGCAGCATCACATCGGCCAGTTCCTCACCGCCGAACAACGTGTTGCGTGGTGTGAGATTCGGCCACTGCCCCTGCTGCAAAGCCGGCAGAAAAACCAGATTCCAGCGCTTTCCCGCCGCTCCTGCGGGAGTCGTCAGGGTCACCGCCTGATCAATGGGCGCGGTATGCGCCAGCGAATCCGCCTCAATGGTCAGCAAACGCACCTGTTCGATGAACGCCTCGATGGTGTGTACCGCGAATTCCCCGCTTGACTCGCCGCCTGAAGCATAGTTGAACAAACGCATCGCCGCGTCAAGCCGATCATTCGCGGCACGGCCGGCAGCCGAATGCTCCAGCGCCACACGCTGCCAGACTTCCGCCTTGCCGCAGGCCCTCCATGCGCAATCCAACACATATTGCGGTTCACGCGAAACCAGTTTGGCTTCCGACTCGCATGTTTTGTCAAGAACCTTCCACAATGATGCGAACGCCTTGATCTGCGGATCCGTGCCCAGCACGGAGGCGATCGCATCGACCACGCGATCGGTATTGCTCTCCATAAGAAGCACGTACAGCGCTTCCATACTCAGCGCGAAATCGCCTTCATGCTCGTCTTCATGCTCACTATCATGCTCGCCATCGGCGCGAATCGCATGATAGTCCGTCATATAATCGCGCCAATCTTCCATCAAACGAGGGAGCAACGCCTGTTGTTCGACGGCAGCGTCCGCTGCATCCTCATCATCTTCGAAATCATCTTCAAAGTAATCTTCGAAATCATCTTTGTCGTATTCTTCGGCAGCATCCTCATCATGGTTCGCAGCCTTGCTTTCCACAATCGAAGCGAGCGAAACCAACGCGTTCATCGCGGATTCGATGGATGCGAGACGGGCCGGACGCCCCTCATGCCGTTGATCACCACCGACCGTAATCAGCGGAGATCCCATAATCAGCGCCACGCGCGAACGAATATAGGATCCGGCGGTCTGCAGGTCCATGGTCGAAGCCGCGATCGTCTGGTTTTTCAATTCGGCCAACTCGATCAACGCGAACAGACCCTGCACGAACGGCTCATCCTTCAACGGCCGGGTCACGCTGGAATAGCGCACGGGAACGCCGTCAGCGCGCAACCGCTCGCCGAATGCGCGCACGGTGGCATTGTCGTGCGCGATCACGGCCATGTCGTTCCATACACGGGAACGTTGCAAATGCTCAGTTTTGATCTTCCACACCACGTCGTCGAGCTCTTCGGAAGAGGAACGGTACAAGGCCGTTTCCACACTGCCGTCGGCCGGCGTGACACGAGCGCCCGTATCGTCGGCCGGCAACGTTTCGATGGGCATCGCGCCTGGCATATCGCTCATTTTGCCGGGACGATCGGGCAGAGGCACGTCCGTCGACTCCGTGCTTGCGATCGACAGGCTCACTCGCGTCGCGACAAGCGTGCGATAGTCGCCATGCACGCCTTGCTGGTTCGACACGGTTTGCGCGGTATCGCCTTCGTGCGCCGTTTGCAGACCTTCGATGCGTTCAAGCCTCGCTCCCATGCGCGTCTGCGCCTGGTTGAACAGATATTCCGGATATGATCCTCGGAACGTCTGCACGGCTTCGTCGGGATTGCCAACCAACAGCAGGCGCACCCCGCGTTCATGCAGGGCTTCAAGCAGTGCGAAACCAGCCAACGTCGTATCTTGAAAATCGTCAACGATCAGCATGTTCGCAATATCGGCTTCCTGTATGCCAGACACGGCTTCGGTGGCGTCGATCATCAGCTGCGACGCGTCGAGACGATATTCGCCAGGATAAGACGAACGGATCGCCTCATTGTATTCCTCACGCAAGGCGAAGGCGAGACGCCATTGAGTGCGCAGGCGTTCGCGACGTTCGTCAAGCATGCCGTCCCTGCTGGCCGCACGGGCGATCAGCATGTCTTCGAACTGCGGTTTCGCGCCAATCTCGTTCATGCGTGCGAGCATGTCGCGCAATTGGTTGGCGAATGCGTCGGTGGAATCGTCGGCCACCAGTCCTGACCATTCGGAAACCGCGAAATAGGTGCGCAGCAGATCGCAGGTGGCGCAATCGTCGCCATGTTGCCTATGCTCCACATGCGAAGCCAGTACCTTGCGGATGATCACATCCTGTTCCGCACCGTTCAACAGTTTCGGCAACGGTTCGCCTTGACTTGATCTCACGGCCGTCAGCAGACGGAATGCGACGGCAGGCAACGTAGTGACCGGTCGCGCCTGCGACACGGCCGACAATTCGCGGATCGCCCGATCGCCCAACGCATCGGCGATCTGCCTGCCAGACACCGTCATCACGGCATTCCCGTCACCATACCGCCTCATTGCGGCAACCAGCATGCCCAGCGCAAACTCGGTTTTTCCACTGCTCGGCGCGCCCGCAACCAACGTGACGCGGCCAAGGTCTTCCAAATTCATCATGCCTCCCAACACTACTAGTCTCGTCCTCCTTTACCTGACAAATCCGGAACCTGCAAAGTTGTCTCGAAGCCAACCTTTATCCAACACAATCTGCGGTGCAACCACTCCTTCGTGGCATCTGCAGCAACGCCGACAACACATCAATGGTCATTTCCATTTGAGCCAGATGCCCGTCATCCAGCAACTGAATGTATGTACCCTCATCGTCGCCACGAAGGCCGTCTCTTAAGGTTCGCACGTTCTTTCTATCACTACGACTTCTATTATTCAGCCACAACATGTCTCAGATGCCCGTCTTTGTATATGGACATTTTGACCCCTTGCTGATAGGTTTCTGGGTTGGTCTTCAGTTAGGATAGGATCCAGAGAGAGCGGCCGAAAAGCATACGCACCACGAGGAAAGAGAGCATATGGAAGCCATGAACGGCATTCCCCCTCAAATCCCTGGGTATACATTCGCCCAAAAGTTGGGTTCAGGTTCCGAAGCGAACGTGTATTTGTACCAGCAGCTTTCCCCCAGCCGACAAGTGGCCATCAAGGTCAGCAAGGGAACGCTCGATCCGCGCGCGGCGGCGCGGTTCCGTTCCGAAGCGAACTTCATGGGCAGGATCTCCTCGCATCCCTACATTCTTTCGGTGTACGAAAGCGGCGTCACCACCACGGGCAACGGCTACACCGTGTTCGAATACGCTCCGGGAGGCAATTACAAGACCTTCCTGGAATCCAACAGGCTCAACGCAGACCAGATGCTCACCGTCGGCATCAATCTGGCGAGCGCCCTTTCCACGGCGCACCGCGAAGGCATCATCCACCGCGACATCAAGCCCAGCAATATTCTCATCAACACGCATGGCATGCCCATGCTTTCCGATTTCGGCATCGCGGGAACGATCTACGGGCGTCCCGGCATCGGCTACACCATCGCGTGGGCTCCGCCGGAAGTGCTTGCAAAGAACGGCGGAGGCAACGAATCCTCCGATATTTATTCGCTGGGAGCAACGCTGTTCGCCATGCTGACGGGCCAGTCGCCATATGAATACGGCTATTCCGCGGCCCTCGGCTCGACCAGGGGCAAAGAACGCGGTGCTCTGCTGAGAAACATCATTCTCACCGATCCGCTCCCTAAGCTCAATAGGCCGGATATTCCCCCGCAAGTGGAGCGGATCTTGCGCAAGGCGTTGAATAAAACGCCGGAGGACCGGTATTATTCCGCATATGATTTCGCGCGTGACATGCAGCGTGCGCAGCAGGAATTGTATGGCCATGCCACGCCGACCACGGTCGAAGGCGAACCGCCGTTCCCGCAAAATCTGTACGCACAGTCCCAGGCGAACATTCAGGTTTCACCGACCGTCCCAAAGCAGCGCAGCACTTGGGCCAAGCCTCTTGCGATCGTCGTTTCGGCGGTTGCCGCGATCACGGCCGTCGCGTTGGTGTTCGCGTATGTGATCTTGCCGAATATGGATTCGGCTTCCGACAATAGCAGCGTGCAGATCGAGACTCCGGGAACGCACGATCAGGACAACGATTCGCCTGATTCGGCCATCACCACAAGTAGCGTGCCCAGTGTCGAGAATCTGGCCGGCTCATATTCCGCCGATGGCAGCAGCGTGCAGTTCACATGGGTGAACCCCGACCCTCAGGACGGCGATTCGTACGCATGGTCGCTGGTAGGCGATGCAGGAGTAGACCCGAACGCCCAAGGAACCACCACCACCGACACGCACATCAGCATCAAACCCGCCGACGGCTCGCAGACCTGCATTCAGGTGAGTCTCATCCGAGCGGACCGGCAGATGTCGCAGAATCCTGCGATCGCGTGCGCGGCCAAACCATAAGCATCACAGCACTTCCCAACAGGGTCGGTCGACGGCATTATTCCATCGCAGGCGATGTCCGGAACGAACACAACGACCATCGGAACACTCAAGGAAGAACCGAAAATGGACAAACGCAAGAACGCAGCCGATCAGCCGGCACAATCGCACGAACGTCAATTGCGCTTCGGATCGATGATGCGCAAACTGCTGTTGCCGTCGGGAAGCAGACGGTGGATCACGCCGATCGTCATGCTGCTTCTGCTGCTGGGTATCATCGCAGGCGCGTTCATCGTCAGTTCGGTGACGCAACGGCATGTGCAACTTGACGACGGCACCGTGTGGATCACGTCGCTGAAGGACCGCAAAGCCGCACGATTCAATGCGAAGAACAAGGATGTGGACGCCGGAGGCTCATCCGCAGCCTCCCGTTTCGACGTGGCACAGCATGATGGCGACACAGTGATCTCCGAAGGCACCAAAGCCAGCAATATCGCGGCTTCCACCATTAGCGAAACCGGCAACACCGCCATCAAAACGGATATCGAAACCATTATCGGAGGCAATACCGCAGCGTTCATCAACACCAAAACCGGCAATGTGTGGGTGGGATCCGCTGCCGATGTGAAATCCGTCAACCCCACCACCGACAAGCCGAACATGAAACTGGGATCCGGCGGAAAAATCGCGGTGACGCATGACGGAACCGTATACGGATACCGAACTTCCGATGGCGCGGTGCTGAGCATCAAAGGGCCGCAAGACACGCGCGAGCAAGTTGGCACGATAGGAGGCGCACCGCATGCCGAATCGTTCACCGTCATCGGCGAAACCCCGGTCGTGGCGGCAAAAGGCACCGTGTATTGGCCGCAGGGAAGCGCAGCCATCAATCTGCAGGGCAGCATGACCTTGCAGGCCCCTTCCACGGACGGCAAGCAAAACGGATGGGTGGCCGTGGCGACGCCGCGCGGGCTCGCAACGGTGGATCTCAACACCAAGAAAACCTCTGAAACACCGAATTCCGGCAAGGGCGAGCCCGCCCAGCCGGTGTCCACAGGCGGATGCGTGTTCGCCGCATGGGCGCAGAAAGCCAACAATTACGCCAAAGTGTGCCCCGTAGACAGTTCGGACATGACATTCGACACCCTGACCAACATCAACGCCACTTCGGAACTGATATTCCGCACCAACCATCGTCTGGTCATACTCAACGACGTGGTCAACGGCAACGTTTGGAATCCGCAGGAATCCACCAAGGTCATCAAAATCCAATGGAACAAGGTGGAAACCAAACAGTCGAAGCAACAGGAACAGAACAACGACAGCGCCAACAACCAGCATAATTTCAGCAAGACCTGCTCGTCGCAATCCGGCCAGATCAAAGCCGAAGATGATTCGTTCGGCGCGAGAACAGGATCGCAGCAGATCCTCGACGTGCTCCGCAACGACGAACAGACCGACTGCTCCGTACTGCGCATCACCTCGGTAAGCGCCCCCGACGGCGCCAACATCAGCGTTTCCCCCGTATACGACGGACGATATCTGCAGCTCGACGCTTCCGCGGCATCCGAAGGATCCGTATCGTTCAGCTATGAAATCTCCGACGGACGCGGGCAAACCTCCAACGCCAACGTAAGCCTCACACTGGTAGGCGGGGACGACAACGCGCCCCAGCAAACCGATACGCCACCGGAAATCGACGTGGAACAAGGAGCGACCTACACCACCAACGCGCTGGGCAGCTTCTCCGATCCCGACGGCGACCCGCTCACCCTCGTATCCGCAACCCCGCAGAACACCGACCAGGTGACCGTTTCCACGCGAGCCGACGGGCAGCTCGTGTTCAACGCGGGATCCATGTCTTCCGGACGCGCCGGCATCGAAGTGACCGTTTCCGACGGCCAGCAGACCGGCACCGGCATGGTGTATTTCTCAGTGAAACCGGCCAACACGCTGGCCGCGGTGATCGATCCGGCCGTCAAGCAGACCACGCCAGACACCCGCACCACCATCGCGCTCAAACAATACGTGCATGGCACCTCGGCCGAACCCGCGCAGCTGACCGCCGTGGAAACCCCATCCGGCGCATCCACCACCATGAACGCCACCGATATGTCGTTCACCTTCAGCGCATCCAACCCCGGCACCTACTACGTGCCCTACACCATCACACAAGGATCCATCCCCTCGACCGGCCTGGCCCGCATCGAAGTGCAGGCGGTGACCGGAGACTCCGCCAAGCCCATCGCAGCCAACGACGTGGCACTGCTCGGCGCCGACAACACCGCAATCGTGGAACCACTGTCTAACGACGTCGACCCGATGGGTGGTGTGCTATCCGTGACCAGCGTGACCGCCGATGCGGCGAGCGGCATCAAAACCGGCGTCGTAGGCAACAAGCGCGTCTACATCACCGCACGGCAGGTACCGACCGAGCCCGTGCAGATCAAATACAGCGTCGCCAACGCGGCAGGCACGTCAACCGGCGTGATCGTGCTGCAGCCACCGGCACTGACCACCTCCAACTCCGTGCCGAAAGCCGACAACATCACCACGCAGGTACGCACCGACGGCATCGTCTCCATCGACGTGCTCGACCACGTGACCTACTCCGACGGCACCACGGTAAGCCTGCAAAACGACCTGCAATACGACAAAAACACGTTCAAAGGACTCGTATTCGTATCAGGCAACACCGTACGATACCAAGCATCCGACCAAACCGGATCCTTCCCCGTAACGTACACCGTCAAAGACAATCTCGGCAACGCGGCATCCGCCACAATCACCATCAACGTGCATCAAAAAGACGCTTCCAACAAGGCTGCGCCAACACCATCCGACGTCGAGGCGCAAGTCGCGGCCGGCCAAAAAGTCCAGATCCCGATCACCTTGACCGGCATCGACGCCGACGGCGACGACGTGCAGCTGCTCGGTCTCGGCAACAAGGCGCCGACACTCGGACGCATCAGCGAAGTCGGCGCCACCTACCTGGTATACGAAGCCTATGCCGACTCCACAGGAACGGACACCTTCTCATACGCCGTCGAAGACTGGACCGGCCAACGATCCCAAGCGCAAATCCGCGTAGGCGTATTCACATCCGGCACCGACTCGGGCGTATACGCGCGCGACGACGAAATCACATTGCGCCCCAACACCGCAGCAACCGTGCCCGTGGCGCAAAACGACATCTCCGGAGACAACACCGACCTGGCCGTCAGCGAAAACGTCGAATCGCAAGACATCAGCAATGTGACCGTGGCGGACAATGCGCTCGCCTTCACCACTCCTCAGCAGGCGGGCACCTATTACGTGGTGTATACGGTCAAAGACAAGGCAGGATTGTCCGACACCGCGACATTGACGGTGAACGTGGACGACAACGCCACCATCGAACCGCCGACAGCATACGACTACCGTGTGCCATCTTCCGCGACGATCGATAAGAAATCCATCGACGTGGACGTTTCGCAATGGATCGCGAATCCTTCCGGCAGCGCCGACGAACTGCACGTGGCCGTTGATGATTCGGCTACCGACCATGCGCATGTCAAGGGCGGAGACAAGTCCACGACCATTACCGTGGACTTGACGGACGAGGCGCGAGCCGTGCCGTACACCGTGACCAACACGACGTATAACATCACGTCCACGGCGTTCATCCAAGTGCCCGCGTACGGCGTGTTCCCGCCGACCCTTCGACCGAAGGCGCCGGCTTTGAAGGTGAACGCACGCGAGACGATCACCATCAACATCGCCGATTACGTGCGTGTGGGCGCGGGCAAGACCGCGTATGTGGACGGCGCCGATTCGGTGAGCGCCACGAAGGCCGCGGACGGCGACCTGTACGTCAACGACCAGACGTTGAGGTTCACCGCGCCGAAGGATTACGCGGGTCCCGCGTCCATCACCTTCACCGCGGTGGATGGCAAGCGCGACAAGAACGACAAGGTGAAAATCATCAATTCGGCGGTGTTGACGTTGCCGATCACCGTGATCGGACGTGACATGCCCGCGCCGACGTTCTCCTCGTCCACCATTGACGTGGTCGCCGGCGAAAGCGCCACCACCATCGATCTGACCGCGTTGACCCATTCGGCGTCCGACCTGTACGACGATGAGAAGCAGTACACGTATTCGGGTGGCACCGATTCCGACCAGGTGAGCGCCAAAGTAAGTTCGAACGGCAAGCTGACCGTGTCCGCCGACAAGACCGCTTCGCCGGGAACAACGGTGAGCGTGCCGATTTCGATTCAATATTCGAAGGGCACGGTGAGTGCGGGCGTCACGGTTCGTGTGACGGCCTCCAACAGGCCTTTGGCACGCATCAACGCGAAAACCGTGAAGGTCAAGGCAGGATCCAGTGAGGAAGTGAACCTGCTGTCCGATGCGTATAATCCGTTCCCCGATTCCGCATTGACCGTGACCGGATGCACGTCCGATGGCGCGTCGAAGCTGACCGTGGACTGCCCGTCCAACGGTGTGGTGTCGATCAGCGCCTCGTCCGATATCGGCGCGAGCACCAACAAGGTGATCGTCAACGTGCGCGATGCCACCAATACGAAGGAACGTGAGGTGACGGGCACCATCAACGTTTCGGTGATGGACAAGCCGGATGCGCCGCTGCTCTCCCCCATCGCCGGAGACCCGCAGGATGGCGCGGTGAATCTGAGTTGGACGGCCGGCTCTTCGAACGGCAGTCCGATCAGCGAATACAAGGTGTCGTGGGGCGGCGACGGTTCCGGCGAGAAATCGTGCGGATCCGTGACCTCCTGCCAAATCACCGGCTTGAAGAACGGCAAGACGTACTCGTTCAAGGTGCAGGCCAAGAATGAGGTCGGCTGGTCGAAGGAGTCGAATGGCGTGGAAGGCACGCCTGACAAGCTTCCGGACGCGCCGACCGATGTGAAGGCCGAAGCTAGCAAGAACACCATCACTGTCACATGGAAGGCTTTGGAGGGTAATTTCTCCGCCGTCGACAAGTATCAGGTGACGTTGAGCGGTCCGAATGTGGCGAATCCGGCCCAGGAAGTCACTGGCACCAGCATCACGTTCAAATTCGACGACAATGCGATCACCGACGGCGCATCCTATACCGCCACGGTCAAGGCGCATAACAAAGTGAACTGGAGCCAGCCCTCCACGGCATCCAATGCCGTTTCGCCTTGGGGTACGCCTGACAATCCGACTATTTCCGCCGATCAATCAGGCGACAAGATCGTGGTGAGAGGACGGATCAATGACGCACGTAACTCGAAATACCAGTCGATTACGGTAAGCATCGAGGGCGAAGACAAATCCGTGGAGACAAGCGCCAAGGATTATTCCGTCGAATTCGACATTAAGAACGAGTGGTACTACAGAAAACTTAAGCCGACGATTACCGTGGTTACGGAACGCAGTGGCTCATTGCGCAACGAAGCGTCCGTTTCGACTTTCACAGCAGTCGATCCTCCAACCAATGTGAAGCTGGAACTCAACAACAACACATGTGTGGCGACCTGGTCCAGAAAAGGTGGACGCGTCACAGGTTTCGTTGTAAAGGCCAAGGGTTATTACGATGATGATGTTCATGAGAGCAGAGCCGAATGGCCGCTTTCCGGTGATTGGAGCACCTGCGATACGGTAAGCGTGCAACAGTACTTCATCGACACCTCACATCTCAGCGACCCAGCAATCGCTACCGATAATACCGTCGGCAACAAAAAGCCAGCGGAAATCACACTGCCATCCTCATTGACGTGGGATACACAGAACGCCAACATCATTCATGTCAATGGCGGTAGTTGGGAGGCCCACGGGCGAAGTGTCAAAGGCCAGATCGTCATCACTCCGGCAGGGGAAAGCTCGCATACCTACGATTGGCCAGCTAACGGCACACTGGATGTTTCCGACATCACCAGTCCTTCCGGTACCAGATGCGATTGGGAGGTTCGCGTGATCACCACTGCCGGGGAACCAGAAATCAATGCGACCAAGAAAAGCTCTGATCCCGTGACCGGAGTCCGATACGAGGAGAAACCCCCGATCCGGAACCGGGACCAACCCCTGATAATGGAGAGACGCAATCCTCGATAGACACCAATGCTTCAGCCATCTCATTACGAACAGGGTTGGCAGGAAAACAGGCGCGAGGCATCTCATTCACCGTCAAATAAGCAAATTCAACATCACAACCAATCATCAATACGATCAATAGAAGCAACCAAGGAGTACCTATGAGCAACGAAAACGACGACGCCACCCAGCTGGGTTCCATTGGGCGCCATATGAGCAAGCCGCAACAGCCCGGCAATCCGCAGGCACGCCCCGCATTCCAAGCTCCAAGCCTGCCGACGCATCCGCAGGAACAGGACGGAGACGAAGAGGGCACGGTACTCAGCACGCATAACGCAACTCCTTCCAGGCCGACGAGGCCTACGGTTCCAATGGCGCAGCCCATGCAGGCGCAACCGACGCAATCCGCTCCAACACAACAGCCGCTACCACAATCGCAATCGGCTCCCGTAATGGCAACGCGCCAATTCCCGCAGACTACGGCACCAAGCGTCAAGCCCGCGCAGCCGGCCATGGCTTCTTCCATGATGTCCGCGCCGCAGGCCGACATCACCGAATTCCATGAACTGTTCGCCCAACTGGTCGGTAACGTCTCCCAAGTCGTGGTCGGCAGGGAACAGCCGATCCGCCAATGCGCCACCGCCATGATCGTCGGTGGCCACATTCTGCTCGAAGACAATCCGGGGACCGGCAAAACGCAGCTGGCCCGCGGTCTCGCCAACTCCATCGACATGTCGTTCAAACGTATCCAGTTCACTCCGGATCTGCTGCCGTCCGACGTGGTCGGCGTAACCTACTACGACCAGAAGAACGGCGAATTCGAATACCGCGAAGGTCCGATTTTCGCATCCATCGTGCTCGCCGACGAAATCAACCGAGCCTCGCCAAAAACGCAGTCCGCACTGCTCGAGGTCATGGAAGAGCAGAAAGTCACCGTCGACGGCGAAACCCATGCGGTACCGCAGCCGTTCATGGTCATCGCCACTCAGAACCCCATCGAGCAACTCGGCACCTACAAACTGCCTGAGGCGCAGATGGACCGTTTCCTCATCAAAACAACCATCGGCTATCCGAGCCATGACGTAAGCGTGAACATCCTCAAGCAGGTCAACGTCATCGACCGTGCCTCCACCGTACATGCGGTGCTCACCGGCAACGACGTGCTGCGCATGCGCGCCATCAGCGAAACCGTGCGTCTCGACGACGCGATCATCGAATACATCGTGCGCTTGGTGGAAGCGACGCGCCACAACGAACGCATCCAAGTCGGATCGTCCATGCGAGGCGCGCTCGCACTGACCCGATGCGCCCGCGGGTGGGCCGCGTCCAGCAATCGCGGATACGTGGTGCCCGACGATGTGAAGCAACTGGCCGTCGCCGTGCTCGCACACCGCATCACGCTCACCGCGGAGGCCACATTCGCGGGATCCACCCCCGAACAGATGATCGAACAGATCCTCAATGAAGTGCCTTCACCGACCGTGGGCGCCACCGCCTGAAACGCACGGCTCAGCCAGCCGCGTACGGCACGGCACACGCAAAGCGCACACCCCACACGAAACGTTCGTAAACCCCCGAAAGGTCAAGCATGCGACAATCCAAAACCATGCAGCGCAGGAGAACCATGCAACGATCCCTGCGACGCATCAAGCATCGCATCAAACGACTGGTCACCTCATACGTGTCGCCGCTCGGATGGGCCGTGACCGGACTCGCCATCGCCTCACTCATAGCGTTCACAATCCTCAGCTGGCATGAACTGCTGACCATGGCGATCGTGTTCGCATGCATGATGGTCGCCGCCATCATGCTGTCGCTCGGCAACACGTCGTTCACCGCCACCATAGACGTGTCCAGCAGGCGCGTCACCGTGTCAGACACGGTGAAAGTCGATGTGTGCGTCGACAATCCAGGGCGCACGCCAACCACATCAGCACGCGGCGACCTGCCCATCGGAGACAGCCACGAACGATTCTCCATCCCCATGCTCGCCGCCGGCCAATCACGCCAAACCACCGTGGAATTCACCGCCGTCTCCCGCGCGGTACTGCCGGTCGGCCCCCTGTCCATACGCAAAGGCGACCCATTCGGACTCGTACGACACGAAAAGAAACTTGTCGACCAAATCAACGTGTTCATCCACCCGAAAACCGTTATGCTGAACACACTCAACGCCGGAATTCCGCGAGATCTCGAAGGCCAGCCAAGCGGCGAAATCGTCGACGACGACCTCGATTTCTACGGACTGCGTGAATACGAGCCAGGCGACGACGTACGCAACGTGCACTGGCTCAGCTCCGCAAAAACAGGCGCACTGATGATCCGTAAATACGAGGCGACCCGACGCACCGACACCGCATTGACCATCAGCGTGAACCCCGACGACTATGTGAGCTCCGACGAATTCGAACTGGCGGTATCCGTCCATGCCTCCATCGGCGTGCAATGCCTGCTCCAAAACCGACCGGTGACCTCACACGCGGGAACCGAACGCATCATGCCACGCAACTCCACGGAATTCCTTGACGGCTGCAGCGCCATCTCCCCCGATATCAGCGACAATCCGAATCTGGCGCAAACCACCCTCGCCCACGCCCCCGACTCATCGTTCTACTACATCACCGTCGGCAGGCTCAAAAACATCGACGAAATCAAACACATGGCGCTCGCACTCCCCCGATCCGCAACCTGCGTGGTACTGCAAACCGCCATCGGACAGCCACGCGCCATCAAACGATACGCCGATTTCACCCTGGCGACCGTAGGAAACCTAGACGATCTCCCAATGATCATGGGGGTACTGGAATGAGCACCACAGGACTTTCCACCCACAACACCAACACCGGCGACACCGGCCGCACCACCGGATTCGGCAACACCTTCACCGGAACCGGCACCGGCTCATGGGCCGACTCCACACACTCCGTCATCTGGATGTCACGAGACGGCAAATCACAGGCACTCCCCTACCTACGCCGGACACGCGCCTCGCAATACGCAAGCCTGCTCGTCGCAGCCCTACTCACCCTCGCCGCCGCCAGCAACCTCATCGACGTCTACGGATCGGCCACATCCTGGGCGCTCGCCGCCATTCCAGCCACCATCATCGGATCTCTCGTGGCGCTCGCAGGCACGGTTCCGGCACTTCGTCTCTGGTGGCAGATGCTGTTCATGGCCGTCGCCCAGCTGGTTGTCGGCCCTGTACTGTTCCTCAACGACACCACCATCGCCCATATTGTTCCGACCTTGCGCACGCTTACACAAGGCTGGATGAACATGCTCGGATCGTTCAAATTCATTCTGTCGGTCGAACCTCCTACCGGTACCGCCGATGGCTGTTTGCTGGCCGTATGGACCATCTGCCTGTGGTTCGCGCTACTGACCGGCATTTTCGCAGTGACTGAAGATGGCCGATTCACCATGATCGCCATTATTCCCGTTACCGCCAATCTTGCGATTTGCGCGCTGCTCGGCTCATCTTCCGGCTATTACCGCATGTTCGTGGGCACCATAATGGCGCTCATGTTGGTGATTTGGATCAGCGCACGTTGGAAATTACTGGAATTGGGACGTTGGCTCAGTTCCGTCGTGATCGTGGTGCTTTCCGTCGCATTGGCGATTGGAGGATGCCTCGTCGTCGATCAGGACCGCACCATTCTGCGCGACCATTATGATCCGCCGCTTAGCCCGTACAATTACACCAGTCCGTTAAGCGGCATGCGCTCGTACATTACAAACAGTAAGGACGATGTGCTCCTCACCGTCGAAAACCTGCCCGCTGGATCAAGTGTGCGACTAGCGGTCATGGACCGTTTCGACGGCAACGTATGGAATCTGTCCGACTCCACCATGTCGTCGGACTCCTCCAATTACCGACGTGTCGGCACCTCCATCACCAACAATGCCGAAGGCAAGAAATTCACCGCCACATTCACCGTGGACAAAGGACTCAGCGACTACTGGCTGCCCATGGCCGGAGCCGCATCCAGCGTGACATTCGACAACAGCGAAAACTCCGACTTGTTCTACTACAACAGCGACACCATGTCGGCCATCTACCCCTCACGCACCTCCGAGGGTCTCACCTACACGGAAACCGGCATCATGCCAACGGTTCCCACCGACAAACAGATCTCCAAAACAGACGCGGCCGCCATCAGCCAGCCAAAAGCCGAAGATGTGCCCGACTGCGTAGACAAACTCGCCACAGCCATCGCCGGAGGCCAATCCAAAGGCGGCGAAGCGGCCCAGGCCTTAGCCGAAAAGCTCAAAGAATCCGGTTGGTTCTCACACGGATTAAGCGGCGACTACCCGTCAACCGCAGGCCACGGCAACTACCGCATCGACCAACTGCTCGCCGGAACGGCCATGGTCGGAGACAGTGAACAATACGCCTCCGCCATGGCATTGATGGCACGCAGCCTAGGTCTTCCCAGCCGTGTGGTACTCGGATTCCTGCCAAAAGACGACGAAGGTGAAATCAGCGAAAGCCGCACCGAAGAACAAGGAACAACCACCATCACGAAATTCACCGGCAACGACGTGACCGCATGGGTGGAAATCAAACTGGACGGCTACGGTTGGGTGGCATTCTATCCAACGCCAAAGGAAACCAAAGTCCCCGACGAAAACCAGAACCTCACCCCACCGAATCCGCAAACCCTGGTACGCCAGCCCCCGGTACCACTCACCGACCCGCTACGCGACGACACCCAGGCCAAAGGCAAGTCCTCAATCGGCGGAAGCATGGCCGACGAAACCTCAGCCAACCTGTTCTGGCAGCATTTCGGCAGAATCGCAAGAAAAGTAGCCATCTACGGAAGCCCTCTATGGACGCTGCTCATCATATGCGGTCTCCTGCTCGCCATCAAAGCGATCGCACTGGCACGATCAAGAAAACACGGCAGCACGCAGCAGCGTGTGGCAGCCGGCTGGCAATCGGTCGCCGCGCTCGCACGGCAAAGCGGACTCGACATTCGAGGCACACGCAGCGAACAGGCGGTTTCGATCGCGAATCAGATGGATATTTCCCGCGAGACCTTGCTCGCTTTGGGCGCGCAAGCCGATTACGCGGCCTTCTCCGGTAATTTCGTCAACGAAGAGCATGTGCAGCAGTATTGGCGCGATGTTGTACAGGAACGCAAGTACATGCTCAAGTCATTGCCGACGTTACGCCGATGGCGTGCCAAACTTTCGCTTGCCGACGTTTTCCACTTCCGCAGCAACCGCAGCGGGCGGAACAACGGCAGCGATCGGAAGCACAATCGTAAGAAAGGACGGGACTCATGATCTTTCGTAGCATCGAGGCCGGCCTGAATAGCAATGTCGGGTGCAAAAGAAAAAACAACCAAGACAACGCTCTCGCCAGCCGTGGCGTATATGTCGTATGCGATGGCATGGGCGGCGGCAAAGGCGGCGAGCGGGCCAGCGCACAGGTGGCGGCATGTTTCTCGCAGCTTGCCGAACAGCCGTCGCGCAACCGTACGTCCATCGAACATGCGTTGAGCCAATCGCAGCAACAGGTGCTCGAACTTGGCCAGGAGCTTGGCGGCATCGCCGGAACCACCATCACCGGCGTGGTGCTGCCGACTCGCGTTGAAGATAGCGTGCATGAACAAGCCATCGATGAGTACTGCTACGTCATCAATGTCGGAGATTCACGCACCTACCATATGCGCGCCGATGCGGAAGGCCATTGGATGGCGGAGTCGCTGACCCGGATCACACGTGACCATTCCGAACGGCAGAACGCCATCGACACCGGCGAAATGCTACCGGACGAGGCGAACCGATGCATACCGCGCAATGTCATCACCCAATGCGTCGGCGCTCCTGACGGCATTCAGCCGGACTGGTATGCGGCGCGCTCCACAGGACGTTTCATCATCTGCTCGGATGGCCTGCACGCGCAGATCGATCGGGAACTGCTCGCCGATGTGGCGGCCGCATATGGCGATCCGCAAGTCGCCGCGGATATGCTGGTGCAGTCCGCGCTCGACGCGGGCGGCAACGACAACGTCACCGTGATTGTGCTTGATATATGCGGCAAATCATCGGATTATTCGGCAAATGACGATTGGAACGTCAGCAAAATCGACGATCACGAGGATATCGGCGATTTACAGGAAAGCACATTGCAAACGTTACGTGCCGTCCAATAATGCGCATGTTCTCGCAATGACAATCGTCAATAATCGGATTTGTCACGTTATATCAGCGTATTCAATACAATATTTACAGACCACGAGATAAGGAGATCATGATGGTCGATTTCGATGCCGCGGTAGCAGCCGTGCAGGATCCGAACGCAGATCCCGTGTTTCTGGCGAAAATCGCTTACGAAAATCCGGAATTCGGCGCGAATGTGGTTGCCAATCCGCGTGCGTATCCGGGCCTGAAGCGTTGGGTCGCCCAATTCGGCGACGAACGCGCACGTCAGCAGCTGGTCGCGATGGGGTGGCCGGTTCCACAGGACGGAATCATGCAGCAGGAGGCCGAGACGGCTTCTGAACAGGCGCAATACCAGATGCCAAGCGAGCAGGTGCAATACCAGATGCCAAGCGAGCAGGTGCAATACCAGCAGCCGCAGCAATCATCGGAAGTGCAATATCAGGCGCAGCACCAGCCGCCGGCAACCCAGCAATGCCAGCCTGAACCGTTTGCGGCAACACCTGCATCGAATATGGCGAACGATGCTTCGACGGAATACGTCGACCCATATACCAACCCCGCAGACCTGTCTGAAGTGGCTGATTTTTCGCCGATTCAGCCGCAAGAGCCAGTCGCGTCGAATGCTGGTTTCACCGCGGAATTGGCCATGACCACGGAAGATCAGATGCTGATGGCTGAAATCGCAAGCAAAGCTCCGGAGCTGCACCCCTTCCTTGCGCGCAATCCGCATATCTACCCGGATCTGCTCAACTGGCTTGCCAGTCTCAATGATTCCGCCATCAACGCAGCCATCCGTCTGCGACGGTAACCCTTGGTAGAATTTGGCAAAAGCCCGACGAAAGCCGCCAAACAAGGCCTAATAAGGCCTAATAAAAGCCGCTTGCATCGGTAAGCTTTCGTACCATAATATGTTCGTTGCGCCGTCATCCTCATTTATGGATTGACGACGCAACATGTATCGCGGCGCGAAGGAAATCAGCGCTGTTCGAAAGTGAAGAACTGGTCTCCGATACGCACCGTGCAAGGCGCGTCAAGCTTCATCGGCTTGCGTTCGACCTTGATCTCCTCATTGCCTTGAATGATGTACGTGCCGTTGAGCGAACCGTAATCCTCGATCCACAATACGCCATCCTGATCGAAGCTGATCGCCGCATGATTGCGTGAGATGGTGCGCGTCGGATCCTCCAACTTCACGAATTTCGCGCCTTCCGGCACCTCAGCGGAAGGCTTGCGTCCCAGCAGCACACCCATATCGACGATCACTTCCTGGCCGGTCTGCTCGTTGTAAAGCACATACTCCAGCTTCGGCTGCTTCATGGTGAATGCCGAAGACAGCACCGTGCCATCCCAGTCGATGTCATCATCGTCATTGACCGGTTCGACGTCGGACGGTTCCAGCGCTGCGGCAGCCTGTTCCACCGGCTGTATGTTCGCCGCATACGATTCCGCGGATTCCTGCACATTTTCCAATGCTTGGAATGCTTGGGATTCCGGTGATTCGTATGTTGGCTGCGATGTTGGCTGCGACTGCGCAGCCTCCGCCATGGCGGGCTCAACGAGAGAAGACATTACTGTGGCATCATCGTCATACCAACCTGGTTCAGGTGGAGGCGGATATGGAAGAAAGCTCATACCTTCATTGTAATTTGCCATGCGATTTTGCGATGAAGATATCCGCTCTGCAATACGTACGGTTCCGCAATAGGCTGACTGTTGTCGTAGGGATCGCAGCAACTGCAGTTCCGCATTAAAAATAGTTCCGCATTAAAAAATGGGGATCAGCTGTTTCCAGCCAATCCCCATTCATGTATTGAGATGATTTCAGACGTTATGCCATTCCATCATCGCTTTTCGGATCACAGGGTGTCGCCCAAATCCATCTGACCGCCATTGTCGTCCAGGAAGTCATCCGGATTGAAGTCGTCGCCGAGCTTCAGATCTCCGAAGTCGATGTTCGAGAAGTCGACTTCGGACAGATCGGCGTCGCCGAAGGCGGCATCGGACTCGTCGCCACCCAAACCGAAGTTCGGGTAGATGGTGTCGCGAATGGCCTTGTCAGGCTCGACCACGGCGTTACGGTAACGGGCAAGGCCGGTACCTGCCGGGATGAGCTTACCGATGATGACGTTCTCCTTGAGGCCCTTGAGGTCATCGACCTTCTGGCTCAGAGCGGCTTCGGTAAGCACGCGGGTGGTCTCCTGGAAGGAAGCCGCGGACAGCCAGGAATCGGTTGCCAGCGAGGCCTTGGTGATGCCCATCAGCTCCGGACGACCGGCAGCAGGCTTGCCAC
>SAMEA3387504__coassemble_568_pt1 | contig 20183 bp, 17 predicted proteins | sample SAMEA3387504__metabat2_high_PE_029 | metagenome-assembled genome bin SAMEA3387504 (sample SAMEA3387504) | Felis catus | biome: Faeces | place: United Kingdom | collected 2012
ACATCAAATCCGTCGAAAGCCTCGACCAAAGCAATGAAATGGAGCGAGGCCTGAAAAACCGCCACGTCCAGTTCATCGCCATCGGCGGCACCATCGGCACCGGCCTGTTCTTAGGCTCCGGCAAGTCGATTGCACTGACTGGCCCGAGCATCATTTTCGTGTACATCGGCGTCGGCCTGATCATGTTCCTGCTGATGCGTGCCATCGGCGAAATGATGTACAGCGACCCCAGCCAGCATACGTTCATCAATTTCATCACGCGCTATCTCGGCCTCGGGTGGGGCAAGTTCGCCGGCTGGACGTATTGGATCGTGCTCATTCTGACCGGCATGACCGAAATCACCGCCGTAAGCACGTATTTCGTAACGTTCTTCGGCACATTCGGCATAGACCTGAACTCGTGGAAGTGGCTGATCGAACTGTGCTTCCTCGTGGCGCTCACTGGCATCAATCTGATTGCGGTGAAAGTGTTCGGCGAGGCGGAATTCTGGTTCTCCATGATTAAGATCACGCTGATCGTCGGCCTAATTGTCACCGCCATCGTGATGCTAATCATCGGCTTCAGCTACCCTGCCACGCATATCGAGGGCGTGGACGGCACGGTGTCGGGCGCTACCGTGAGCCTCACGAACATCACCGACGGTTTCCAGCTCGCGCCGAACGGCTGGATGAACTTCTTCATGAGCTTCCAAATGGTGTTCTTCGCCTACCAGCTCATTGAATTCGTGGGTGTCACGGTGTCGGAAACGCAGAATCCGCGCGAGGTGCTGCCGAAGGCCGTGAACGAGCTGATCATGCGTATTCTGATCTTCTACGTGGGCGCGCTGATCGCGATCATGGCTATTGTGCCGTGGCGTAATTTCCACGAGAATTCCGACGGCTCGTTCGGTTCGCCGTTCATCATGGTATTCAAATATGCGGGTCTTGATTGGGCTGCCGCACTGGTGTTCTTCGTGGTGATTACGGCTGCCGCGTCGGCGTTGAATTCGCTGATTTATTCGGCCGGTCGTCACTTGTATCAGCTTGCTTCGGATTCCGAGTCGCCTGCGATGGCGCGTTTGGCTGAGGTTTCCGACCACAAGGTGCCTGCGAAGGCGATCGTCGCTTCGGGTTGCATGATTCTGTTCTCCCCGATCATCAACGCGATTCCGGGTATTTCCGGCGCGTTCGTGCTATTCGCTTCGGCCGCCAGCGCTGTGGTGATTTTCATTTACGTGCTGACGATGCTCGCCCACCACAGGTATCGTCAGAGCAGCGATTTTCTACCGGACGGTTTCGTCATGCCCGCTTGGCAGGTGTTTGATTGGATTGCGATCACGTTCTTTGTGCTCGTGTATGTCACGTTGTTCCTGTCGACGGACACGATTGGTTCTGCGATTGCCGGTCTGATTTGGCTGGTTGCGTTTGGCGGATATTGCCTGCTACACGAACGATTCCAGAATCGCGATCTTAAGGAAGCCTTGCAGCAGTAACGTTTGCAGGTAACGCAGGATACAAGTAAGGGGCGTTTGCCGAACGTGAGTGCATCACGTACGTTCGGCAAACGCCCCTTTCAGCATGGTCTTTGCGCGAATCCCCATTATGGGATCCAGCGCAAATCAGCCGATATAGTCGGCCTCGTTCGTCGGGCTGGACGGCACGGCATGATCTTCCGTAACCTTGCCCAAGCCAGACAAATACGCCTCGCGACCCGCTTCGATCGCCTTCTTGAACGCGCGTGCCATCAGCGGAATATTGCCGGCGGAAGCGATGGCCGTGTATGCCATCACCGCGTCCGCGCCCATTTCCATGGCTTCCGCAGCCTGGCTCGGACGGCCAATACCAGCGTCGATAATCACCGGAACATTGGAATTCTTGATAATCACTTCAATGAAATCGCGTGCACGCAGACCCTTATTCGAGCCGATCATCGCGCCAAGCGGCATCACGCAAGCCGCACCTGCGTCTTCAAGACGCTTCGCCGCAATCGGATCGGGGAACATGTACGGCATGACCACGAAGCCTTCTTTTGCCAGCTGTTTCGTGGCTTTGATGGTTTCCTCATTGTCGGGCAGCAGATACTTCGCCTCATGTTCGATCTCCACCTTCACGAAGTCCGTCTGGCACACTTCGCGGGCGAGACGTGCAATACGCACCGCTTCCTCGGCATTGCGTGCGCCGGACGTGTTCGGCAGCATGGTGATGCCTTTCGGAATGTAATCGAGCAGATTGTTTTCGGTGGTACGGCAGCGACGCAACGCCATGGTGACGATCTGCGTGCCCGCGTTCTCAATGGTCGCCTTGATGAGGTTCAGATCGTAGCGGCCGGAACCGAGAATGAAACGGCTCGTGAACTTGTGTCCGCCGAGGATCAACGGATCGGCGTCGCCGGTGGCGATTTCGTCATACGCGTGCGCATCCGGTTCCGGCAGCAGTGCGGTGTTCGTGGTGGTGCCGACCAGCTCGTCGAGCGTGGCGTTCGGTGCCGCCGCGAAGTCTTTTTCCGCGGTGGTGATCGTGTTTTCGGTGCTCATGGTTAATCCTTACTATGCGATTAGTGTCGTGTCATTCGTTGCGATTTGCGATTTGCGATTGCAATTGCGTTTGTGTTTGCGTTTCGCTGTCAGGCGTCTTCTTCGCCGAGAATCAAGCGAGTGATCATATTGGCTTCGTGGCAGGCGACCACACCCACGCGCGGTGCCATCAGACCAGCGCCCGGCACCGGAGCGGTTTCGCCGTCGCCGCAGAAGTAGAAATTCTTCGAAACGCGACGAGTATTCACCAAATTGGAACTGCGGAATCCCGCCATTCCAGAAGCACTCACCAGCTTCTTGTTCGGCAGATTCTCAAGTACGGCATTCACCAGCATCGTCTTGTTTTCCGGCACGTCGAACGCTTCGCAAATAATATCTTCATTGTCGAACAGCATCGGCACGTTCTCGTCGGTCACTTTCACGGTATCAATGGTGATATCGATAAAAGGATTGATCTGACGCAAGTTACTGCGCAAGGCTTCCGTCTTGTACTGCCCAAGATCCTTCAAAAAAAACTGCTGACGATTCAGATTCGTCATATCCACGCGATCAAAATCAATCAAATGCAGGTGACCGACGCCAATGCGGGTCAACGCCACCGCAATGGTGGATCCGAGGCCGCCGCAGCCGCAAATGGCCACGTGCGCCGCGTCGAGCTTGTCTTGCGTGGCCGCGGTATGGCGGTCGAGCAGGGCCGCGCGGATCTCCTCGCGGCTGACCAGGGTGGCCGGGTCGGGCTGGTTGTCGAAAGCGTGCTGGCGGGCGTCGATCTGCGCCTGCGATATGGATGGTTCAAAAGTCATGGTTGTTCTCGTATTCTCGTTTTCCGTTCGTGTGTTGTTTTTGCCGGGTTGGTTGTGTTTTGTATGTTCTTGCGATTGTTACGCGTATATTGCGCCGGTTGTAATCGCAAGAAATTTTGAAAGTGGTTCAGCCGCCCTGCACGAACGTGACGATTTCCAACGTATCGGTGCCCTTGAGCTGCGTCTGCGCACGCTGGGTGCGAGGCACGATTTCGCCGTTGAGCTCGACAGCCACGCGGTCGGCGCGCAATCCCTTGCTTTCGATGAGTTCGGCCACGGTGATTGGCGTGGCGATGTTCTCTTCCTTACCGTTGATGATCATTGCGGTTCCCTTCTGTGTCTGTCGTGACACATGCTTCCTGCGCTCTAAATGTCCGTTTCTGCGGAATCGGACATTCAGTGCTGGTACGAAAAAAGGGTCGCCGAAGGAACCGTACCCTATGAGGTGGTGCGCCCCTCCGTGACCCTAATCACGCGATATTCGGTTATCGCGAACGGAAATGAGATGCGCCTCGCGGCGCGAACAACCCGTCTCCTTACGGCGGCATTACCCGCATCAAGTCCTCGGTCGAAGCTCGTCGAGCTCCCTCTCAGCCTTTCGGCTCCCGTTCGGTTGTGCCTTTATCTTCGCGCACGCGCCCGACAAGCTTGCGCCGGTTCACGTTGGGTTAGTCTTGATGTGAACATGTGCGAATCGGCTGCGTGCTTGCAAGGAAGGGGAAGATGATGATGAACGGTGAGTTGGCAGGATTTACGATTCCTCGGCTCGGCATGGGAACGATGGCTTTGGCGATTGAGGGGCGTCCGGATCGCGATACTGCGATTCGTACGATTCACGCCGGTTTGGACGCGGGTGTTCGCTATTTGGATACGGCTTGGTCGTATTATCTGCCGAGCGAGCCTGGCATTGGCACTGCGAAAGATTTGGGGTACGGCGAAAAGTTGGTGCGTGATGCGCTCGCTTCGTGGAATGGCCCCCGAGATGAAGTGCTGGTCGCCACGAAAACTGGCTATCGACGCACCATGGAGGTCCCCGCTTTTGTTGCTCCTGCGTCCGATTCTGGAGAATCGGACAAACAGGGTGCCGGATTTGGGGTACAGATGTCCGATTCACCAGAATCGGACACTCAGGGGCGGGATTCTGAGGGATGCGGCCGTCGGCCTGGCGAGGAACGCCAGCATTTGCAGGCGGCGGGCAGTCAATACGGGTGGATGGCGGATTCGCGCCCCGAAACCATGATTCGTGACGCCAAGGAATCCGCGCTGCACTTGGGCGTCGATACGCTCGACCTGTTGTATTCGCACGGCCCCGATCCCGCGGTTCCTTACGAAGACCAATGTGGCGCGTTGAAACAGCTGCTCGACGAAGGCGTGATCAAATATGCGGGCATCTCCCGCGTGAATAACGAGCAGATCGATCTTGCGCGCAGCATTATCGGCAACGGATTGATCGCCGTGCAGAACCAGTTCTCGCCATCGCACCCTGATCCTGAGTGTACGATGGAGCACTGCAAGGAGTTGGGGCTTGTATTCGTTTGTTGGAGTCCGCTCGGAGGCTTTCTTGACGCGTTCGACCAGCGCGCGTACGATCCGTTCCGTGAAGTCGCAGGCAATCATGGCTGCTCCTACCAGCGCGTGGTGCTGGCATGGGAATTGACTCGTTGCGAACGTCTATTCACCATTCCTAGCGCCCGCAATCCTCAGGAGATCAACGATTCCTTCGCCGCCACCGAATTGACGCTTACACCGGACGAACTGGCGATGCTGAACGCGTCAGTCGACGACCGTCGCGGCTGAGTTTCAAGCAGCCCGTACGATTGGCCGCGCCCGATTCCGCACAATAATTGCGATTCGGGCCGCGGCCATTTTCGTCTCTTTCGTAATTTCCGCGGCTTTCGTACCATCTCGGCCTTCTGCGCACCGCAGAATCACCCGAAAATAACTTACGATATAAATTGTTTGCACTGTAAGATATTATGACGGCGATTGCAACGTAAGGAGGTGCCGCGTGGGTTTTGAAGAGGAACTATTCCACGAATTGGCGACCAGCACATGGGATAAACGCTCGCGCATGCAGCAGGAGATGGTGAAAGGCGCGAAGGGTGAACCCTTTGCGGTGCAGGAACTGTATAGGAAGGGTCCGCTGACGCCATCGCAACTCGCCGCTTCGATGAAGACCACCACCGGACGCGTGTCCGCACTGTTGTCCGCACTGGAGAAAAAAGGCCAGATCGCGCGCGAATCCGACCCTGACGATCGCCGTGTGGTGCACGTGAACCTTACCGAAGCCGGCAGGGAACGCGCCGAACGTCAGCGCGAAAGCATGCGAGAGGCGATCTGCTGGATCTTCTCGCAAATGGGGGAGCGACGCGCGCGCGAATTCGTTGAGCTTACCGAGGAATTCACCACGTACATGTCGCTGTGCATGCCCGGCAAGCCGCGTCCGACCCCAGAAGAGGTCGCCAAGGCATTCTCAGAAAACACACAGGAAGTTGCATAATACTTCACACTGCAAGAAATTTACAGTGTAAACAATCACGATTCGATAATCGCAAATCAGCTAACCGAATTAACCAAGCCAACAAAACGTAAGAGAAGGAACCAAGCATGCTTCGCATTGTGCGATACCTCTCCAAAGCGGAGATAGTCCAGATGCTCATTGCACTGGTCAGCATCGTCGGTCAGATCTGGTTCGATCTGACGCTACCGGATTACATGGCCGACATCACGCAGCTCGTGGAAACGCCGGGCAGTGAAATGAGTGATATCTGGATAGCGGGCGGCAAAATGCTGCTCGTCTCATTCGGCTCGGTGGCGTGCGCGGTCGTCACCGGCTTCATCGCCGCGCGCGTGGGCGCCTCGTTCAGCCAGCGCCTGCGCTCGCTCGAATTCAAGAAGGTGGAAAGCTTCGGACCGGCGGAAATGAACCGTTTCTCCGCCGCGTCGCTCATCACCCGCTCCACGAACGACATCACGCAGATCCAGATGTTCGTGACCATGGGTCTGATGATGCTGGTCAAAGCGCCGATCATGGCCGTGTGGGCCGTATGCAAAATCGCGAACAAAGGCCTTGAATGGACGTTCGCCACTGGCATCGCAGTAGCCGTGCTGCTGGCGGTGATCGGCGTGATCATGAGCTTCGTCATGCCGAAGTTCAAGGCCATGCAGCGCCTGACCGACAACATCAACCTCGTGGCGCGCGAGAACCTCACCGGCCTGCGCGTGGTGCGCGCGTACAACGCCGAGGAGTACCAGGAAGACAAGTTCGCCGAAGCCAACAAGGAACTCACCGAGACCCAGCTGTTCACCAACCGCGCCATGGCCATCATGATGCCGTTGATGAACACCATCATGAACGGCCTGATGCTCGCCGTCTACTGGATCGGCGCGTACCTCATCGACGCTGCCGACGCCGTCGACAAGCTCACCACCTTCTCCAACATGGTGGTGTTCTCCAGCTACTCCATCCAGGTCATCATGAGCTTCCTGCTGCTGAGCATGGTGTTCGTGCTCTGGCCACGCGCCGACGTGTCCGCGCAGCGCGTGCTCGAAGTCATCGACACCGATCCGATGGTCGCCGACGGTGTGAAGACCGCCGGCAAGCCTGGCATGGAAGGCGAAATCGAATTCCGCAACGTGAGCTTCGCCTACCCCGATTCGCGTCAAGCTATGTTGGAAGGCGTCAATTTCACAGCCAAGAAGGGCGAAACGGTCGCGTTCATTGGCTCGACCGGCTCCGGAAAATCGTCTCTCGTCAACCTCGTGCCGCGCTTTTATGACGCGACGCAAGGCGAGGTTCTCGTCGACGGCGTTGACGTGCGCGACTACACGCTCAAGGCGTTGCGTGACAAGATCGGCTATGTGCCGCAGCAGTCGTTCCTGTTCAAAGGCACGATTGCCAGCAACGTCGCGTACGGAGATACGGACCGCGACGACGACACCGTGACGCCGGCATGCGACGTCGCGCAGGCGACGGAATTCATCGACAAGAAGGACAAGAAATACGATTCCGGCATTGCGCAGGGTGGTTCCAACGTGTCGGGCGGGCAGAAACAGCGCCTGTCGATCGCACGCGCCGTTTACCGTCATCCGGAAATCCTGATTTTCGACGACTCCTTCTCTGCGCTTGATTTCAAGACCGATCGCGCCGTACGCGACGCGCTCGAACGGGAAGCGAAGAATTCCACGAAACTCATCGTCGCGCAGCGCATCGGCACCATTATGAACGCCGACCGCATCATCGTGCTCGACGATGGCAAAGTCGTTGGCCAAGGTACGCACCACGAACTGCTCGACAACTGCGAAGTATACCGGCAGATCGCCGAATCGCAGTTGAGCGAAGACGAGTTGAATCGCTGAAGGGGAGGACCAACATGGCAAGAGGACCAATGGGACGCTCTCGCGGACCTGTGGAAAAGCCGAAGGATTTCGGCGGTGTGATGAGCAAACTGGCGAAATTCTGCCGTCACTACATTCCTGTGATGATTTTCGCCCTGATTCTGGGTGCAGCCGGCACGATCTGCCAGATTGTCGGGCCGGACAAGCTCAAAGACATGACCAATGAGATCACGAAGGGGCTGCCGGCCATGGTGCATGGCAGGCCGGTCATGAACTCGATTGATATGGATGCTGTTTCGCGCATCGCATGGCTGCTTGTCACGCTGTATGTTGGGTACGCGCTGCTGAGCTACCTGCAGAGCTGGTTGATGGCCAACGTTACGCAGCGCACCGCGCAGGAGCTGCGTGAGGCGATCAGCAAGAAGATTAATCGCCTGCCGCTCAAATATTTCGACAAGGTCAGCTACGGCGATGTGCTCAGCCGCATCACCAACGATGTGGACGCGATCGGCCAGACGCTCGGTCAGTCGGTCGGCTCGCTGATCACTTCAATCACGCTGTTCGTCGGCGCGCTCATCATGATGTTCTACAACAACGTGATCATGACGCTGTGCGCCATCGGTTCCGCGTTGCTTGGCCTGGTGGTCATGGGCGTAATCATGGTCGCCTCGCAGAAGTACTTCACCCGACAGCAGATCGCGTTGGGAGATGTGAACGGGCACGTTGAGGAAATGTACACCGGCCACACCGTGGTCAAGGCGTATTGCGGCGAAGAGAACTCCATCGAACAGTTCGAGAAATACAACGATGATCTGTACGTCTCCGGCTGGAAGAGCCAGTTCCTCTCCGGACTGATGATGCCGCTCATGAACTTCATCGGCAACTTCGGTTACGTGGTCGTGTGCGTGGTCGGCGCGGTGCTGGCCATGGACGGCAAGATCGAATTCGGCGTGATCGTGGCGTTCATGATGTACATTCGTCTGTTCACGCAACCGCTTTCCCAGTTCGCGCAGGCGTTCCAGAACCTGCAGCGCTGCGCTGCCGCTTCCGAACGCGTCTTCGGTTTCCTGGAAGAGCCGGAGCTGGCCGACGAATCCGGCAAGAAAGCACTGCTGGGTGTCGGTGTGGATGGCAAGCCGCAGCCGGTGCGTGGCGATGTGGAATTCAGCCACGTACGGTTCGGCTACGACCCGGACAAGACGATCATCCACGACTTCTCCGCGTCGGTGAAGGCCGGCCAGAAGGTGGCCATCGTCGGTCCGACCGGTGCCGGCAAGACCACGATGGTCAACCTGCTGATGCGGTTCTACGAGATTTCCGGCGGCACGATTTCGATCGACGGCGTCGACACCAAGTCGGTTCCGCGCTGGAATGTGCACGACCAGTTCTCGATGGTATTGCAGGACACGTGGGTGTTCCGTGGAACGGTGCGTGAAAACATCGCATACTCGAAGCCGGGCGTCACTGACGAGCAGATTGTGGCCGCCTGCAAAGCCGTCGGCCTGCACCGCTACATCATGTCTCTGCCGAATGGCTACGACACTGTGCTCGACGACAAGGCGTCGCTTTCGCAAGGGCAGAAGCAGCTGCTGACAATCGCCCGCGCCATGGTTGAGGACGCGCCGATTCTGATTCTAGACGAGGCCACGTCCTCCGTGGATACCCGTACCGAGGAGTTGATTCAGAAGGCCATGGACGCACTGACGGTGGGACGCACGAGCTTCGTGATCGCGCACCGACTGTCCACCATCCGCGACGCCGACATGATTTTGGTGATGAACGGCGGCGACATTGTGGAACGCGGCACCCACGAGGAACTGCTCGCTAGAAACGGCTTCTACGCCGACATCTATAACAGCCAGTTCACGCTGATCGACTGAGCGGCTGAGTGGCTGGCTTAAGTGGGGTGCTTTGGTTGGCTTGCTTGATCCGACTGACGATCAGAAGAAGCGGCCGGGAAAACCGGCGCTGATGGTGGCGTGACGGTCGGCGTCCAACGTGGCGCAATCGAAGGCAAAAGTGTTGCTCAGCTCGTTCGGATCGGCAATGAACAGCGCCGTAGCCAACCCGTCTGCCACCGCAGTCGGATAGTCGGCGACCGACGTGGATTGCACAGTAATCCATGTGGCTTCCATCTGCTGCGCGGGCAGGCCGTCGACGGCGTTGAGCAGATGATGAATAGCCAGATGTGTCCGTTCGTCAACCGTCACCTCCCAATGGCGGCGACTGGGCGCACTCGCACAGAGCGCGCCATCGCAAATCTCTGCCACACCTACCGCACGGGACGAATCGTCCGGATCCTCAAGCGCCACACGAATCGGGCTGGACGTGTGTACTAGCAGGTCGCCTCCAGCATCAATCACAAATTCCGGGAAGGTGTTCTCTCGATTGAAATCTGTTGCCCCAGCAGTGTGCGCCGAATCCTTCCGCATGGCGTGCTGTGGGTGCGGTTCACGAGGCCCACATGACGGTTCCAAACCACCCAACAAACCACCCAACAAATCAACCAGATAGCCTTTGCCGCACGCGCCGAAATCCAAATGAACCGAGCCATGCGTGACCAACGTCGTATCGTCTGAACGTACTACGTCGTGCCCCCATACAGGGCGTCCGTGCAAAGCGCCCAAGCGCTCGACGGCGTCGGTTTCGACGGTGAAGCTCAGCGTGGGATCGTAACCGAGACGAATCAGATCCTCACCCACGCACGGGTCGATCGCGCCGCGTGTGACGTCGTGTAGTGCGTCGTACAAATCAAACAGTGGGCCGGCCCAATTGGGAAAATCGAAATGCCCGCCATGCTCCGCGTTTCCGATGCGCGTAACCAGCGAATCGGCGCGGAATCGCGAAAGCACATGCTCGTATCCGTCGATGAGTCGTTCCATTTTGGCACGCAGGTCCGTGGAAACCGGGAGGGCGGTCGAAACCAGCAAACCGGTGCCGAGCGCCTTGGGAAACGCGGTGGTGTAGGGCATGCGCTGCACGAGCGAAATGGAAGCATCCATAATCCTGATGCTAGCGCGTTCGTTCGTTGAGAGTGAGGCCTTATGTGCCCGTTTTGTCGATGCTGGTGCTTGGCTGCGGAACGTCCGGCGCGTCGAATTCAACAAGCATGCTGCGAGTGTGCCACTATGTGAGATGACACGCCGAAGATGGTAAAAACAGGAATGGCGGAATTCCGCCGATTCTCCATACTCGATACATCAGAACAAATTAAAAATCAAGACTGTTCTTTAAAAAACTTTCGTTTTATCTTGGCTTTCGGTGCGCACGTCGCACACTGAAAAGTTTTGAGAAGGAAGGTTTGGAACATGTCATCTCGCGTTGCGCAGCGCCACGCAACCGGTTCCTATGATTCGTGCGATCCGCGAGTCTCGGCTGCCGGCCGTCTCGTCACGCTCGTCGCCGCGCTGATGATTGCGCTCGCCACGCTTTTCGCGACTACCGCAGTTCCGCAGCCGGCAATTGCCGCCGATGACGGTCAAACGAATTTTGATTCCTGGACTGCCGCTGCGAAGAACATCGAAGACCAGCTTGCGACTGCCGAAAAAGACTACAATGACGGCAATTACGGTCAGGCTGGCACCGATTTCCAGACTGCGCATTGGATCGGTTACGACGCATCCAACTTCTCGAAAGTCGTCAACGACACCATCAGTGCCGACAAGCAGAAGGAACTGCTGCAGCAATTCACCGATCTTGAAGGTCTTGCCTACCAGCAGGACCAAGGCGACGCCATCGCAGCCAAAATCGACGCGCTGACCGCCGAAATCAACGCAACCGCGCAAACGCTTGACGCGAACGCCGACCTCGCCAATCCTAAGGAATATGCGAAGCAGCGTGCCGCGCAAACCGCGGAAGAGCGCAAGAAGCTCGACGCGGCCAAGAAGAATTCATCCAAAGGCAAAGGCGACCGCACGTGGAGTGAGGTTGCCAGCGAAATGACCGTCATTCTCGACCAGGCATACGAGGCTGCCGCTGCCGGCAAGGGCGACGAAGGTGCCACGCTGGTCAACAACGCCTACTACCAGTACTACGAGAAGCTCGGCTTCGAAAAGAACGTGATGAACGTGATTTCCGGCGATCGTGTTTCGCAGGTCGAATACCAGTTCAAGATGACTCGTAAGATCATGCGCGACGGCGGTTCCGACAAGGAAATCAAGCAGCATGTCGACGATTTGAAAAGCTGGCTTGTGAAAGACGCGGCCACCCTGGACGGTGGCGCGTCCGGCAATGTCAACGGCTTCACCAAGCTCGTCACCAGCTCCGCCGGCCAGGCGTTCCTCATTCTGATCCGTGAGGGCCTCGAAGCGCTGCTGGTGGTGGCCGCAGTGATCGCCTATCTGGTGAAGTCCGGCAACGAGCGTTTCACTAGGTGGATCTACCTTGGCGTGGTCGCAGGTCTGGCCGGTTCCGGTTTGGTCGCCGTACTCTTTACGTTCCTGTTCGGCGGTTCCGGCCCGGTTCAGGAGATTTCCGAAGGCGTGTGCGCGCTTATCGCCACCCTCATGCTGCTGTGGACCAGTAACTGGATGCTCAACAAGAGCTCCGTGGAAGCGTGGAACAACTACATCAGGAATAAGACCGAAGCGGCTGTGGCCGGCGCGCAAAGCAAGGTCGAATCCGGTCAGAGACTGGGCTTGGGCATGATCACCTCGCTTGCCATGCTGAGCTTCCTCGCCGTGTTCCGTGAGGGCGCCGAAACGGTGATCTTCTACGAGTCCATCTACTCCATGAGCCAGGATGCGCACGGCATGTGGGTTGGCGGTCTGGCCGCCGCCGCGGTGCTGATCGTTATCTTCCTGATTCTGCGATTCACTTCGGTGAAGATTCCGATCGGCCCGTTCTTCCTCGTCACTTCGATTGTGATGGCCGTGCTGGTTGTGATTTTCGCGGGTGGCGGCATCCATGCGCTCATCGAGGGTGATCTTATTGAAGGCACCTACTTGAGCAGCGTGCCAACTAACGATTGGATCGGCTTGTATCCGTACGTCGAAACGATTACGGCGCAGGTGATTGCCGCGATCGCGGTGGTTGTGCTGTTCGTGGTCGGTTTCATCAAGAAACACAGGATGAAGTTGGCCGCGCAGGCGGAACAGGCTAAGTAAGCGCCAATCAATAATCACAAGTAAAGATTTAGAGATTTCCATAAGTTTCCAACGTTCCTCAAGGAACCAAAGAAAAGGAAGAGAACACAATGAAGAATAAGAAGATCGCCGCCCTGCTCGGCATCCTGTTGGCAGGCTCCATGGCCTTCTCCCTGTCCGCATGCGGCAATTCCAACGATTCCGCATCCGATGCCAAGTCCGACACCTCCACTTCGGACACCACCGACAAATCCAGCGATTCCAGCGCTGATGACAGCAACGGCGCCGGCTTCGAAGAGATTCAGGTCGACGAGAAGCACTCCGATCAGGATGTTGACGCTCTGACCGTCAACGCCGTGTACTTCCAGCCGATCGATATGGAACCGTCCGGTATGGGCCTGAAGGCTGCCGACGCTTCCTTCCACCTGGAAGCCGACATCCATGCCAACGAGAAGGGCACCGAGCTCGGCTATGGCAAGGGCGACTTCGTGCCGGACCTCACCGTGAACTACGAGATCATCAACAACGCGAACAACGAGACCGTTGGTTCCGGTACCTTCATGCAGATGAACGCTTCCGACGGCCCGCACTACGGCGCCAACGTCAAGCTCGACGAGGCTGGCTCCTACAAGCTCGTGCTGAAGATCGAATCTCCGGAGAAGAAGGGTTGGATGCTGCATGTTGATCCGGAGACCGGCGTTAAGGGCCGCTTCTGGACCGAGCCGCTCGAGGTCACTTTCCCGGAGTGGAACTACACCCCGCAGGAGTGGTGATCTGAAACGTGAGTTCCGGCACATGCCAAGCGAAATGGTTTGGATGTAAGCCTGAATTCATGTTGAGATTCAACTCGTGGTTAACGCCGTTCACGTATCGCGAAACGTATGCAAGTAGCGCGAATATGGGTACGGCGTTCGCGGTTGCCTGGATAGTCGTTCGACGCGCTCAAGGCCGTTTGGCCGAGCCTACGGTCGAACAACCATCCAAGCAACCGCTCTCTTGCGTTTGAGGGGATGCGCTTTTGGGAGATAACGCGCTTTTGGGGAAATCTTGGTAAGGGGGTTCCTTTTGCGTGCCGAATTCACTAGGCTTTGACAGGGATATACAACGAAAGGTGTGAGATGCTGACGCAGTACGTCACGGTGTTGCAGGGAACGCTGGCACCGGCTTTGCTGATTATGGCGCTGAACGTGATGCTCACGGTCGGTGAGGGGCATGACAAGCCGTCGAGCGCGTACTGGCGTCTTGCGGGCTTCATTATTGGATTCGCGGGTGCCATTGTGTTCGCCGCGTTGCGTGCATCCGCGATGATTAATCAGCGTACGTTCGTCAATTACCCCACGTTGTGGTGTTGTGTGATTTTCGATATCGCAGTGTTCGTTGTTGTGCTGTTCGCACGTCGCATCACTACGAATTGGCATGATCATCGCGCGTTGCTCGATATTGCGAATGCGATTGGCGCTCTTGCGATTGCCTCCACCACCTTCCGTGCGTTGCCTGATGTTATTTTGCGTTTGACGATTTTCGTGGAGCCAGGAGATCCGATCTTCACTTCGGATATGCTGCTTCGTGCGCTTGGTTTCGCATTGGGTGCGGCCACTGCGATTGTTGCAGCGTTGATTTTCCGTACGATGCGTTCCACTGCGATTCGTTGGTCGTTCACCACGGCCGTGCTGCTGCTGATTGCGCTGCTGTTTGTCTCGCATTTCACTGATCTTGCGCAGATTCTGCAGTCCAAGCGCATCGTTCATTTCCCTACGGAAGCGTTCCTGGCGTTGGTGTGGTGCATCAATCATCAGCGTCATATGGTCATTGCCATGGTGTTGGTGTTCATCATTCCGGTGGTCGCCAGCATTGTGATGGGCTTCAAAATCAAGCCGGAAGGCGCAAACGAGGCCATTGTGCGATCGCATATCGCGTTCCGTCGCCGTGCGAAGGCGGCCGGCGCATGGAGTCTTGTTGCGGTGATCGGCATCACGTTCGCGCTCACGTATGGTGTGGCGCAAACGAAGAAGGTCATTACGCTGTCTCCGCCTGAGGATTATTCGCTGAGCGACGGCGTGGCCACCATCAAATTCAGTCAGATCAACGACGGTCACCTGCATCGCTTCCAATACAAGGCGAAAGATGGCACGGTAATGCGTTTCATCATCATCAAAAAGAATGGTGGAGCGTACGGTGTCGGTCTTGACGCATGCGATAACTGCGGTGACGCGGGCTATTACGAGAAGGATGGCAAGATCATCTGCAAGAAGTGCGATGTCGCCATCAACCTCGCCACTATCGGATTCAAGGGCGGCTGCAATCCTGTGCCGTTCGATTATCAGGTTGAATCCGGCAAAATCGTAATTCAAACTTCGACGCTCGACGCATTGTCGACGCATTTCCAGTGAGCGGAAAGAGGTAGTCATGTTCTTTTTTCGAATGATTTTCCGCTCGTTCAGCAGGCAGTTCAAACGCAGACTGCTGATCGCGGTCACCGTGTGCCTGTCGGCCACGGTCAGCGTGGCCATGCTGGGTGTGGTGTTCGACGTTGGAGACAAGCTGAACGCGGAACTGTCGACGTACGGTTCCAACATCACCGTGCAGCCCAAGGCCGATGCCGTCGTCAACGACCTGTACAACACGGAGGGTGACGCGAATAGCAACGCTTCCGGCACTTCCGAATCCGATCCGACCACATTTCTGAAGGAATCGGACGCACCGAAGATCAAAACCATCTTCTGGGCGTTCAACATCACGAATTTTGCCCCCGAACTTAATATCCATGCTGACGTGAACTGCGCGTCCGAATCGGTGGATTCCAGCTCCTGCAAGGCTTCCGGCGTGCCGATCGTGGGCACATGGTTCGCCAAGACCCTGCATATGGATTCCGGTGAATCCACGGTGGCGGGCATGAACGGCATGCGTTCGTGGTGGAAGCTTGACGGCTCCTGGCCGAAAGACGATAGCGCGCAAGGCCTGATCGGCACCACGCTCGCATCCAAACTCGGCGTGACCAAGGGAGATACCGTAACCCTCTACAAAACCACCGCCGACGGCAGCCGCAACAAGCAGCGGATCACCATCACCGGCATTTACGATTCCGGCGATAGCGACAACAATGCGATGTACATTCCGTCATCCACCGCGCAGGTGCTTGCGAATCTGCCTGATTCCATCGACAAGATCGAAGTCAAGGCTCTGACCACGCCAGACAATGATTTGGCGCGTAAGGCGTCGAAGAATCCGAATGCGCTCACGCAAGATGAGTGGGAAACATGGTATTGCACCGCGTACCCTTCGTCCATCGCCTATCAGATCGAAGAGGTCATTCCCGGTTCCGTAGCCAAGCAGGTGCGTCAGGTGGCCGCATTACAGGGCGATGTGCTGCAGAAAACGCAGGCGGTGATGGTGCTGATAACCGTGCTTTCGCTGGTTGCGGCCGCTATCGCGGTGGCGAATCTGATGGCCGCCTCGATTGGTGAGCGCGGTTCAGAATTGGCGTTGCTGAAGGCGATTGGTGCCGCCGATGGTGCGGTTTCTCGCCTGATGCTCGCTGAGACGGCTGTGATTTCGTTGGTTGGTGCGATTGTCGGTGCGCTGTTGGGTTCCGGTGTTGCGCAGATTGTGGGACATGTGGTATTCGGTTCCGGCATTACGATGCGTCCGATGGTGTTTGTGCTGGTGTTTGTGCTGCTGACGCTTACCGTGCTGATCGCCTCGTTCTCGTCGATCCGTTCGATTCTGGGACTCAAACCTGCGGAGGTGTTGCATGGCCGCTGATGTCAACTTGAGTTCCGTAAACTCGGCCGCGGCTGCGGCCTCGGTCACGAACGGCACACTGTGCTGTTCGTCTGCGGAGGTGTTGCATGGTAGGTGAGTTCAAGACAGTCCGTAAGGGGCATGAGATGACTAATCGCAAGATGTTCTTCACCATGCTGTGGGGCGCGGTGTTCCGCCGTCGTTCGCGGGCCGTTATGGCCGTGATCGCCTCCATGGTGGGCGCTGCCACGCTGTTCTGCCTTGCGGCGACGTGTATTGCCGTTCCACAGCAGATGAACGAGGAAATGCGTGCGTATGGCGCGAATCTTATCGTCACGCCGTCCGAATCAGCCGAAAAGTCCCACGGCATCGACACCGATACCGTCAAAGCGTTGAACCAGATGGTGAAAGGCTCGTACAGCGCCCGTTCCGCCGCTTACCGGTATGAAAGCGTGCGCATCAATTCTGCGCCATACACGCTGGCTGGCATCACAACCAAAGACGTGAAGGCGCTCAACCATCATTGGAACGTGACTGGCGATTGGCCCAGCAAAGGCAACGTGATGCTCGGCCGTGACGTGGCAGACGCGCTCGGTGTCTCCATCGGTTCGACCGTAACCATCGGCTACCGCGCATCCGACGATGCGCAGGATTCCGGCGCTCTTAGCCAAACCGAAGCGCAAGCCAAAGAAAACGGCCGCGTTTCGTCCGACATTATGGAGAACACCGGCACTGAATTCCGTGTCGGAGGCATCGTCGATACGGGCGGCAGCGAAGACGAAATCGTCTACGCGGTCAACGCTGACGTGGCCAAACTGGCCGGTTTCAAACGCGGAGCGGACGTGATCGAATATTCCGTCAATGCGGTAGGCAGCGAACTCAACGATGTCGTCAAATCGATCAATGCGAATCCGTCAACCGGCGCGAAAGCGCAGACCGTCACCAAAATCACCTCATCCGACACTCGTATCATCGCCATGCTGCAAACCCTGTTCTGGATCGTGTCGCTGGTCGTGCTCGTGCTGACGTTTGTGGGCGTGGGCACCACCATCAGTTCCATCGTGTCTCAGCGACGCAACGAAATCGGCTTGCGCAAGGCGTTAGGCGCATCCTCGCGCGCCATCGGCATCGAATTCTATGTGGAATCCGCCATCTACGGACTGATTGGCGGCCTGATCGGCACTGCCATCGGCTACCTGCTGGCCCGCGTGCTGTGCGTATCCGTATTCGAACGTGCCATTGGCTTCAACTGGCTGTTGGGCGTCGCTTCGCTGCTGTTGAGCGTGCTCATCGCCGTCACCGCATCCATCCCGCCGGTTCGCCGCGCAACCCGTATCGACCCCGCCATCGTTTTGAGGGAGGAATAATCATGAGTTCCGAACATACGTTGAATACGTTGCTTGAATTGGATCATATTTCCAAGATTTACGGTGATTTGCGTGCCGTCGACGATTTGACTTTGACCGTTCCGCAAGGTGAATGGCTTGCGATTGTCGGTTCGTCGGGTTCCGGCAAAACCACGCTGATGAACATGATTGGCTGCATGGACACGCCTTCAAAGGGTTCCGTCATGCTGGAAGGCCGCAAGTTGGAGGATTTGAACGCCAAGCAGCTTGCCGACGTGCGTAAGAACATGATCGGATTGGTGTTCCAGAAGTTCTATCTGGTACCGCATCTGACGGCTGTGGAAAACGTGATGGTGGCACAGTACTACCATTCCGTAGTCAACGAGCAGCAGGCGTTGGAAGCATTGGAGCGCGTCGGTCTGAAGGAGCGTGCCCACCATCTGCCCGGACAGCTTTCCGGCGGCGAACAGCAGCGTGTGTGCATCGCACGTGCGCTCATCAACTGTCCGAAACTGATTCTTGCGGACGAACCGACCGGCAATTTGGATGAGAAGAACGAGAAAATCGTGCTTGACCTGTTCCGTCAGCTGCACGAGCAGGGCACTACCATCATCGTTGTGACCCATGATGCGCTCGTCGCATCTTGTGCCCAGCGCGAGATCATGCTCAACCATGGCGTGCTCGTCGGTGAGAAGTGGAATGATGAGGCCGCACGGAAGGTCTATGAGCAGGCGGGTGGCAAGCCGGCATACACCGGTTCCACTACGGAAGGCGCACAGAATGGCGAGACGGCCATCAGCTTCGCCGATCCGACCAAAGCCGCGAAAACCGGCGGTGAGGAATAAGCTGAAATCAGCCGAATAATCCAAGCCATAGCACTGACGAATCGTACGGAGCGAACATGAGCAACGAATCATCGAATGCGATCAAAGTGATCGCACTGTCTGCGGCAAGCCTTGCGCTGCTGTCGGCATGCGGCGAACCCACGGCGACACCGATGGACGATGAATATGCCGGAAATTCCGGCGAAAGCGTGCAATCGCAGGAAGAAAATTCGAAGAACAGCGGTAGCGCCACCGACTCCGGCGATTCTGCGGATTCGGACGACAAAAACCATGCCGACGATCCGAACAGCACTACATCCGACAAGCAAGACACCGGCAACTACGCCGACGGTACCTACTCGATCAACGGCCAGTACGGGCCGGTGGGCGAAGACACCATCGACGTGCATGTGACGGTCAAAGATCAGACCGTCACCAATGTGGAGGTTATCGGGCATCCGTTCACGTCCATCTCCAAAAAGCACCAGAATGCGTTCGCCGAAGCCATCAACGGCGTGGTGGACGGCAAGCCGCTCAAAGATCTCAAGGTAGACAAGGTGGCCGGTGCCAGCTGGACGTCGGAAGCGTTCAACAAGGCGTTGGACGTGGCCCGTCAGGAAGCGTCGATCCAGTAGGCCCAGTAGCGGCGAAAAGTCTGCAAACGTACAATGAGCGCCTCAGCTACAGCCTCACTCAAAGAGTGATTAAAGGCCGTAGTGGGGACGCTCATGAGTTTCAGATACTACTACGTGCAACTCTGCTCTGCAATGCCTTTCAGGCGGCCATAACGGGCCACAGAACAGCCGTCATGTTCTCAGGCCAAGGAATACTCTCGTCGCCATGCAACGCCTTACAGGCGAGCATGGAGCCGAGTATCGTGCTGAACAGGAATTGCGGATCCAATCCATTACGGAACACTCCGGCCTTCATGCCGCGCTCAACAAACTCAGAAAAACGCTTTTCCGCAGGAACAAGCACCTGATCCGCAATCGCATTCAACGAAGCGTTATCAGACGAAAGCACTACACCGACGGCTTTCAAACCAAGCTCACTGTCGAAAAAACAGCCCTGAATGCGTTGCAGTATCGTCAGCAGACCGTTGTTCGACAACTCGACATCGCTGAAATCCGGCAATCCCGCAACTTCCAACTGAACGCGGCGCAACAGATCGTCCGCATTCTTATAGCGACGGTAAATCGTGGTTTTCGCAACACCGGAACGACGGGCGACCTCTTCAATGGTCACCGCACCGACACCATCGGAAATCACAATCGCAAGCGTGGCCTTCATGATCTTATGATCGGTTTGCTCGCGAAGCTGCTCGCGGCGGCTCTGCGCCTTGCGAACGGCCTCATGCACGTCACTGACCGCGTCGGAAACCACATCGGAAACGGCTTCGGAAACCGCCTCATGCACTCCGGTAATCATGCGACCACCTTGGTGCTTTCCACCTTCGCCACGTACCACCTATTGAATTTGACCAGCGGAATACGCAGCAGCAAGCCAATCAGCAGCAGTGGAATCAGGAACAGCA
>SAMEA3387504__coassemble_793_pt1 | contig 12808 bp, 7 predicted proteins | sample SAMEA3387504__metabat2_high_PE_029 | metagenome-assembled genome bin SAMEA3387504 (sample SAMEA3387504) | Felis catus | biome: Faeces | place: United Kingdom | collected 2012
AACCCCGGCGATCACGCAAATCGACCCTTCCAAAGATACCACAAAACCGTTGCAAATAAACACATCCCTCGGCGTGTCGAAAAAGGCCTCCGAACGGCCGTACAGCCAGTCTAGACCCCGAAGACAACGCCTACATGAACCAAAAACAAACTATAAACGGCGTGTCATACCCATATACATCTCATTCCCATGTGATGAATACCCAAATGCAATCGCAAATCATGATTCCAGCGGAACAGAAAGAACAGAAATACAAAAGAGACGCGAAGAAGCATGAAACCTGGCTGCACTTGCGACGGCACGCACGCTGAAATACAACAAGAGCCGCCGACTCAGGGAAGTCGACGGCTCTCGCTGTTTCAATTGTTATTCAGTTATGTTTTGACCTGTGAGAAGGAAGTGAGATCAGGCAGTGACCTCAGCCTTGGCCTTCTTGCGATCCATGTAGCGCTTGATAGCCAGAGCCTCAAGTGCGATCACCAGGATTGCGGTCACGCCCCAAGCCACGTACATGGCGGTCTTCCAGATCGGGGTGGCGACCTTCGGCTCACCGTCTGCATACTGCCAGCTGTTGGCGGCGGTGTACAGAATATTGTGGGCGGCGGTACGCATGGCCTTCACGGAGGTTGCGGACTTGTCGGTGATGTGGTTGGTGATGGAGGTGGTAGCCAGCATGGAATCGTTGCCGTTACGGATCTCCTGATCACCGTTCTGGTAGCCGTAGCCGCCGAAATAATCGGTCAGGACGAAGCCCTTGAAGCCCCACTCGTCACGGAGCACGGTGTTCAGCAGAACGTTGTTGCCACCGGCATAGGTGTTGCCGATGTAGTTGAAGGCGCTCATCACGGCCTGTGCGCCGCCTTCCTTCACGCTCATCTCGAACGGCTTGAGGTAGATCTCACGCATGGCCTGCTCGTTGGTCCAGGTGCAGAGCATCTCAGTACGCTTGGTTTCCTGATCGTTCAGCGCGAAGTGCTTCATGAAGGAGTACACGCCCTTCTCCTTGGCGCCGGCGATCTCGTTGGATGCCATGACGCCGGAGAGCAGGGAATCCTCGGAGAAGTACTCGAAAGTACGGCCGGAGAATGCGTTGCGGTGGATGTTCATAGCCGGAGCGTACCAACCAGCAACATGCATGTCGTGAGCCATATCGCCGATCATCTCGCCGAACTGCTTGGCCAGATCCTTGTTCCAAGTGCAAGCGAATGCGGTGGAAGCCGGGAAGCCGATGGAGCCAACACCAGTGAAGTTGTTGTTCAACGAGGCCGGGCCGTCAGCGTCGGTGAGCTGGATCTTGCCGACGGAGGAGACGGCCGGAGTGCCGTAACCGCCGTTGGCAATGAGGTTGTCCATATCGTCGAAGGTCAGCTCGTCAAGCAGCTTCTCCCAATCAGCATCGTCGTAATCCTTGCCGTACATGTCGGCCAGGCGGAGGCCATTCTTGGCACCGGTGGTCGGCATCTCGTCGGAATCGTCGTTGAACTGAGACGGATCGTAGTTGGTGTTGTTGTAGAAGGTTTCCTTTGCCTTATCAGACATTTCGAAGTTGGTCGGAGCGGCGGTGGCTTCCTTGTAGTTTGCGAAATGTCCTGCACGACTCAGGTAGGTCACATCGCCTGCAGCATCATCGAACTGGTTGGTGGCCACGGTCTGGTCGCCATTGTGGGTGTTCGAATCGGAGTCGTAGGTGATGGTGTCGTCCACGGTGATCTTCTTGGAGCCGATCACAGTGTGGGAGTCGGAGTTGATGGAGATGTTGTAATCGCCCTTTTCAAGCACGTATGCCTTGGCATTCTTGTAATCATAGGAAGCCATGTCATCGTCTTCGAATTCGACGGTCACGTCCTCGGAAGCGCCCGGCTCAAGCTTCTCGGTCTTCTCGAAGCCAACCAGGTTGGCACTGGCCTTTTCGATGCCACCTTCGGTGTACGGCGGGTTGTAGTAGACCTCAACAACATCCTTGCCAGCGGTGTCGCCGGTGTTGGTGACGGTCACATCAACGGTGACCTTGCCATCCTTGTACGTCACATCGTTGAGCTTCTGCTCGAAGGTGGTGTAGCTCAGACCGTAACCGAACGGGAATGCAACCATGGAATCGTAATCGATGGCACCTTCGGCCGCTGCGGTCTCATAGAACTTGTAGCCCACATAGATGCCTTCGGAGTAGTTCACAAAGCCCGGGATGGCGGTGACTTCGTCACCAGTGAAGCCCGTGTACTTGGCGGCCTTGTCTTCCATGTTGGTGTATTCGAACTTGCCGAAGTTGTTGTAAGACACCGACTGGGTGAGATCCTTCAGGAAGGTGTCGGAAGTCTTGCCGGACGGGTTGGTATCGCCGGCAAGCACGTCACCGAGTGCGGAGAAGCCGGTCTGGCCTGCAGGCGGGCACCACACGACGGATTTGATCTGCGGATAGTCGTTCAGGAAGTCGAACTGGAAGGTGTTGGCGCCGTTGTAGACGAGCGTGACCTTGTTGAAGTTCTTGGTGACCAGGTCGAGCATATCGCGCTCGGTCTGGCTCAGCTGCAGGAAGCTTTCGCCGTCCTTGAAGTCCTCGTAATCCTTGGAGTTGTTCTCATAGGTGATGCCTTCGGCCTTCATGTTCATCGGAAGGTCAGCGCCCTCGCCACCGACGCGGGTGAGCACTACAACAGCCTCATCGGAGAAGCTCTTGGCATCGGAGATCAGGGAATCGGAATACTGGTCGGCCGGAACCTCAGGCAGGGTCCAATCCTGTGCCCACATGCCAACAACTGGGCGATCTGCACGGTAATCGGTGTACAGCTTGGTCAAGTCGGCGTTGGTCTCGATGCCGGCTTCCTTCATGCCATCAAGCAGGGAAACGGTGTCATACTGGTCAGACATGGAGCCGGAGCCGGTGCCGCCGTATACCGGGTTGGTGGAGCCCCAACCGAACACGTTGACCTTCTTGTTAGCCAGCGGCAGGTTGGAATCATCGTTCTTCAGCATAGTGATGGCTTCCGACTGCACTTCCTTGGCCAGCTCGTTGGCCTTGGAAACAGTGGTGTCAGACAGCATGTACTTGGTGATGGTCGCGTTGTTGAGCAGCGTCGACAGCGGACCGGACAGCATCATGGAAACCGCGACGACAATGCCGACCAAAGCCACAAGCCAAGACTCGGAGTGGATGATCTTACGGGTCGCCACTTCCTTCACCGTCTTCTTGTTGACGGCAAAAGTAATGATCAGCGCGAGCACAAATAGCACGCCAATCGCAATCAGGTACGGCGTCAACGAACCGATAACGTTCATGACGTCAGCCATGTTGATTTGCAGCATGGTCTGCCTCCTCCTTGATTCTCATAACCAAACGACATGCAGGCTCCGATTTCCTCATCGAAACCAGAAATCATGCAACGCTGCCCCGCGTCACGCAATTTCCAGAAGTGAAGACACTTCTTCATGTCGATGTTTCGATTTCACCAAAATCCGCGAAAAAAGCACCCTGATTTTTCCCAGCCTGTCGTTTCGCGTGCATAATCTGCATACCACCTGCGCATGTAAAACTACCATTCGTGCACATATAATCCCGTTGCGCGCATGCATCTGGCACAATGTGCGCTCATCCGCAGATTGTTGCAACATCCTTGCCTTGATTGCGGAAATCATCGATCTTCATTGCGCTTCCAACTCCATAATCGCAATTCCTGCGATATTTTCGGCACACTACAGCGAGCTGTTCCAGCGGCAACTTACGTAAGGCAAGTACCATGGGTGCCATGAGCGACTTAAGCGCATTGAATCTGGAGGCAGGCAGCCTCGTTGGCGGATACACGTTGATTTCCCGGCTTGGATCGGGGGCGATGGGATCGGTCTGGCGCGTGCGCGATGACGGCGGACACCAGTATGCGATGAAAATTTTGCGCGATTCCCTTGCCGAGGACGATGCGTCCAGCGAACGCTCCCGCGATCAGCTGACCGCACGCGAGCGCCTGCGTAGGGAGGCTATGGCGCTGCAGAAAGTGCGTCATCCGGGCGTGTGCGGCATTGTGGATATGGAATTGGATGATGCTCTGGCCTTCATTGTGACCGAGCTGATCGAGGGCAAGAATCTACGTGAAGATGTGCGCGCCAACGGCCGGTATGTGGGCGATGATTTGGAACGGTTGGGACGCAAGCTGATCGAGGCGGTGAAGGCTGTGCATGCGGCCGGGATTGTGCACCGCGATATCAAACCGACGAATGTGATGGTGTCGAATACCGGACCGGTATTGGTGGATTTCGGCATTGCCATGGGCGAGGGCGAAAGTCATGTGACTCGTACCGGATTGGTGATGGGCACGCCTGGATTCATCGCGCCGGAAATCATCGACGGTGCCGAATCCGATGAGATGAGCGATTGGTGGTCGGTGGCGAGCGTGCTGGCATTTGCCGCCACTGGCGAGCCGGTGTTCGGTACGAAACCGATGATGGCGGTATTGGAGCGTGCTGCCGCGGGAAGCGCGAATTTGGCGGGATTGCCGGCTGGGACCATGGCCGCGTTCCGTTCGGCGTTGGATCCGGATCGTACGAAACGTTGCACTCCAGACGAGTTGTTGCAGGCGATTGCGTTGGATGCGTTGAATCCGCAAGCTTGGATTTCGGGGAATACTTCGGATGCCGCCGATAGTGCCGGGTCGGAGGCGATGCTCCCTTTTGATGGATCGCCCGACAATCCACGAATGCTTTGGCGGGCGTTAGACCATGTGACGGGAGAAGACGCCATCGGCACGCGCACCTTGCCGCAATTCGTTGAGGCCACGCAGGCAATCGGCGCAACCGTTATTGCTGACATAACCGATACCGTTATTGCCGATGCGCCCGATGTCGGCACCTCGGTCATGGATATCAACGCGCATACCGCAACCATTCCTCTTGGCACCGGCACGCGCGTGCTGCCTGTCAATAGTGGGGATACCAGTGTGCTGCCGCAAGATACACCGCAATCCACGCGGGTGATGCCGGTCCAGGACGCTTGGAATCCCGCTCAAGAGGCCGCACAGATCGACCCGGCCATCAAACCTGCATTGCAGCGCATCGCCAACCAGCGGCCTCCTGCCGTAATACCGAACGCATCGGTTGAAATGGCGCAAAGTGCGCAGCCACAAGACATGCAAACATCTGCCGTGCCAACCGCACCGGTCACTCCGGCCGCGCCGCTCAACCCGAACGTGCCGCAGAGTGTACTGCAGCCGCCGAATCCGGCCGACGTGCAACGCGGCGAACTGCTAGGCAGAGGCGTGCCCCTCTGCGTGCTGATGGCGATTCCTGTGGCCGCATGCGGCCTGTTCTCGCCATGGATCGCCCTGATCGCGGGGGCGCTGCTGGCCTGGTTGCTCGCCACCATTGGATTCAATATGGAGGCGCAGCTGGAACGCGAAGGCCGCCGTGGGGGCAGCCGCAGGACTTCCGACTGGTTCGCCCGCGCCGCCACGCTGCCTTGGCATGTGCTCAAGGGGCTGGGTTATGCGGTGCCACGCGCACTGATCATGGCGGTCATCGCCGCATTAGGATTGACGATTGCCACAGTCACGCTGCAACTGCCGTTTGCCATGGTTGATACGTCGATATTCGGATTCACGATTCCGCTGCCGACCTGGATTGAAGGGCCGGTTTCGCAAAGCGGCGTCGCCCAGGCCGGTTGCTGCGCCATCGGCTGGCTGGTATGCGCCCTCGCTCCGGGAGCATTGGTGCTGCGATTGGGTGCCGGCGCATTGCGCGGCCGCCCGAAATCCGGCACCACTGCCGAATCATACGATATGTAGTGACGCCATCTCACGAAATACGCAGCGAAAATCAAAAATCGGCAAACGTTTGCAATCATCAGAAAAACATCAGATAATCGCACGTAGTATGGCAACGTGAGCTTTTACGAAATACTTCATTCAGCAATAGCGTGCCCACACTACTATGGTGCACAGCATCGTGATGTGAACATCGAAAGGAATGTGGATGGCCCAGAACAGTAAGGATGCGCAGAAGCGCGCCAGCCGCGCCGAGCGTAGGGCCGCTGAGGCCGCGGCCATGAAGGCCCGCGCCGAACAGATGGAAAAGGAACGCAAGCAGCAGACCATCATCGGCGCCATCGTGGTGGCCGTGCTGGTGATTCTGGTGGCGATCGGCGCGTTCACCGTGTATCACAACATGCACAAGAACACCGAAACGCAGGCTTCCACCCAGACCGTGGAAGAAGCGTACGACAAGCTGCAGCAAGTCGAAAACACCCCAAAGCTCGTCGATAAGAAGGGCGGATTGCTGATTTCGAAGGATGGCTACGGCAAGTCCGTCGAAGGCGCACCGACTGTTGCGATCTACATGGATTTCCTGTGCCCGGGCTGCGGCAATCTGCATCGCCAGCTTGATGAGGATCTGCAGAAGATGGTCGACGCGGGTCAGATCAATCTTGATTTGCATTTCATGGCGTTTATGGACAAGTGGTCCACCGACGATTATTCAAGCCGCGCAGCGAATGCCGCGATCTATCTGGCCGAGCATGACAGCGATCCGAGCCATCTGATCACCTTCCTCGAAAAAATGTACGCCGAGGATTTCCAGCCTGAGGAAAGCTCGAATTACAAGTCCGTCAGCGACGATCAGATCAAGGAACAGATGATCGCCTCGGGAGTTTCCGAGGATGTGGCGGACAAGGCGTTCGGCCGCGACTACCAGGATTGGCTTGACGCCATCGACACCTATACGCCGAAGCGCTCCGAACTGTGGAACACGTCCGGAACCTACAAAGACAGCATGACCACCCCAACGGTGACCATCAACGGCAAGTTCTGGGATATGAACCAGTTGAGCACTGCGCAGGAGACCATTGAGGAAGGCCTGCTGGAGGCCATCGGAATCAAGTCCGACGACATCGGCAAGGAAGGCGTGATGCCTTCCATCGGCTCCGACAAGGATCCGATCTCCAACACCACTGGCGAGTGATCAGCCCTACGCAATCCTCATAATCGAAAAATTATACCCCCCTACTCGCCAGCGTGCCAGCCAAAGCGCAGTTCCAAGTTGACGGCATCGGGCACGCTGGTTATGCTATTCAATCGTTGCCGTTTTTATGCATTATGCTAGAAAGCGGCACAAGCCTCCTTAGCTCAGATGGCCAGAGCGGCCGCCTTGTAAGCGGCAGGTCGTCGGTTCGATCCCGACAGGAGGCTCGAAACCCGTTTTGACGGGCTTTGACCTCTTACCATGGGTAAGTGATCCAGAAGCCTTCCCCCAACTTATGGCTTCTGGCGACCGAACGAGGCTTCCCCCAACCTGCCTCGTCCGGGCAGGGGGCAGGACATCCCCTTCTCTCCTGCCCCCTTTTTTCTTTACTCCTTTTCCTCGAAAATGTGGCGGTATAGATAAAGCCAGCGGAAACCATGCCATTCGTCCCGATCTGACCGTTACAATGACGGCGATGTAGGCAGTCGCTGGAAAGAGGACGTATGACAAGAAGGTGGACCCCCCGGAGATTCGTGACGCTTCGGCGTGTTCGAGTGACGGCATGCGTGGTCTCGTTGACGCTCGCCTCGACGCTCGCATTCGGCGTAGGCGCGCGCAAAACCGTGGCTCTGACCATCGATGGCGAAACCACCACCGTAACCACATACGCGATGAGCGTCGACCGTCTGCTGCAGGAACGCGGCGTGAAGGTCAAAACGCATGATCTCGTGGAATCCACCAGCCCCACCAGCATGCTGAGCAACCATGACGTGGTGACGGTACGAAGCGCCTACCAGACCACCATCACCATCAACGGGCAGGAAGTGCCCTTCTGGACAGTGGCGACCAGCGCCGAACAGCTGATCGGATTCTTCGAACAAAACGAAGCAGACGCGGCAAAAGTCACCGTCAATATCGACAACGTGTACAACAAACTCACCGGCGGACTGATCATCAACCAAAACGGGCCGGTCACCGTCATCGCAGACGGGCAAAGCTCCGAATCGCCGAATGGCAAACTGCCGGCGGCCTCCATTCTTGACTCCAAAGGCATCACGCTGAACAAGGAGGATCGCGTCAGCGTCGAAAAAGACAACGGCGAAACGATCCTGCGCGTCCGCCGCGTGACGCACGGCGAGGAAACACGCACGAAAGCGGTGCCTTTCGGCACGCAAACCATCGTCGATCCCAGCCTGCAGCCCGGCGAAGTCGTAGTCAGGCAGGAAGGCGAGGACGGCGAAATCCAGCAAACGTACGACGTCACGTATGTGGACGGCGAGAAGGAAAGCGAGACGCTGACCAACGAAACGACCACGAAAATCGCCCTCGATCAGATTATCGCAGTAGGACCGGCAGCATCTTCCGACGATTCGGGATCGGATGACGGATCCGGCAATTCCGGAGATACCGGCAATTCCGATAATTCCGGAAAGAACGACAATTCGAACAAGAACAACAATTCCGATAATTCCGACAAGAAAGACGATTCGAACAGTAATTCCGGCAATACGGATAATTCAGACGACAACAAGAAGGACGATTCCGGATCGAAAACGGACCCGGATCCGACGCCAACTCCAGACCCGACCCCCACACCAACTCCTGACCCGACCCCCACGCCGGATCCGACGCCCACCCCGACACCGCAACCTTCCGATCCTTCGGCAGGATGCCGCCTCTATCACCCCTCCCCCGCGCAGGCACAGGCCTACGCGGCCGGAGCCGCGGCGCAATATGGCTGGACCGGGCAAAACTGGACCGATCTGGTGAAACTGTGGACGCGTGAATCGAGCTGGCTGTGGTATGCGGAAAACGCATCTTCCGGAGCCTACGGCATCCCGCAGTCGCTTCCTGGCAGCAAAATGGCGGCATTCGGCGCAAACTGGCGTGACGATGCGGCCGTGCAGATCGACTGGGGCCTGAGCTACATCGCGCAACGCTACGGCAGCCCGTCGAAGGCATGGGAGCATTCCGAGCAGGTCGGATGGTATTAAACAACGCCGATCGCAACAATACGCAAACGCAACAGCGCACACTTTTCATACCAGTTGAACGGATAATGAGGTAATGACAGAACACGCGAACGAAACCAACGCAACCGACGAAACCGCGCAAGGCCGCCTGTTGGGGGCTGCCGACATTCGGCGTATCGCGGCCGAGGCCGGTATCAGCCCGACGAAAAAATTCGGGCAGAATTTCGTAATCGACCCGGGCACGGTTCGTCGTATCGTGCGCGAGGCAGGTGTGACCGCCGACAATCATGTGCTGGAAGTCGGACCTGGACTCGGTTCACTGACATTGGCGATTTTGGAAACCGGCGCCACGATGACCGCCGTGGAGATCGACCCGCCCGTTGCGGAACGACTGCCCGGCACCATCGCCGAATTCATGCCGGATGCGGTGGATCGTTTCCGCGTGGTCAATCGCGATGCGTTGACCGTGACGCCGGAAAATCTGCCTGATTTCCAAAATGATGATTCATTTACACTGGTCGCCAATCTGCCATACAACGTGGCCACGCCGATTCTGCTGACCTTGCTGGAACGTTTCGACAATCTCGGCACGTTCCTCGTGATGGTGCAGAAGGAAGTCGCGGACCGACTGAGCGAAAAGCCCGGTTCAAAGATCTACGGCACTCCAAGCGTGAAGCTCGCTTGGTATGGTACCGCGGAACGTGTGGGCATTATCGGGCGCAATGTGTTCTGGCCGGCACCGAATGTGGATTCCGCGCTGGTGCTGTTCAAACGATATGAGGGCGGGCACACGCCTTCGGCCAACAATCCCGACGGTTCCGTAGTGGACCGCGAAAACGTGTTCCGTCTTATCGACGCCGCATTCGGCCAGAGGCGCAAAACCCTGCATGCCGCGTTGAAGAAGATCGTGCCCTCCGAAGCGTTCGAGCAGGCGGGCATCGATCCGACGCGCCGTGGCGAAACGCTTGCCATCGACGAATTCGTGGCATTGGCACGAGCCGTGGGCGAGGTGTCGCAAGCATGAGCGACACCAACACCGCAATCAACACGGTCAGCGTGGACTGCCCGGCGAAAACGAATCTGACCCTGCACGTAGGCAGGCCACGCAGCGAATGGGGTGGCCGACACGAGCTCGACACCATCTACTGCGCCGTCGGCGTGTACGACACCGTCACCACCAGTCGCAAAAAGCCCGGATCCGGTTTCTCCCTGAATCTTGAAGGTGCCTATCTTGGCGATCTGGCCTCCTCCGGCAGCGACATGCGACGCAACCATGCCGTGCTCGCCCTGTTCGCCATGGCCGAAGCGAGCGGCCATGAACCGGATGTGGCGTTGAACATCGAAAAACGCATTCCCGTTGGCGCGGGCATGGCAGGAGGTTCCGCGGATGCGGCCGCCACGATTCTGGCATTGAACACGCTATGGAATCTTGATTGGTCCATTGAACGGTTGCAACAGGTTGCCGCCACATTGGGCGCGGATATGCCGTTCTGCCTGACCGGAGGCTATGCGCGAGGCACCGGCTTCGGCGAGCAGATCGAACAACTCAGCGAAAACAGCGACGCCGTGCTGGAACTGACGGATCAGGGCTTTGCAGGCCGTCTGCTGGTCGGCGCGTATCAGGCGGAACTGCGCACGCCGGAAGTGTATGCCATGTTCGACCAAATCGGCGCCGGCGCAACCGACAACAATCATCTGCAACAGGCGTCGATCTCACTGCATCCACGCAGCGGACAGGCGATCGACGAAGCGTTGCAGGCAGGCGCCAAGCAGGCGTTCGTCTCCGGATCCGGCCCTTCCGTAATCGCATTCGTGCCAACCGACGATGCGGCACGCGCCGTGCAGTCGGCATGGCAACAAAGCCGTTGCGTCGACCGCATCATCGCCACCAAGGCACCGGCCCATCCGATTGTGCATATCATCGCGTAACAGTAAGGTTGAAGTCAACCGATTTTTGGAGAAGGACTCGTACATGACTCAGGCTAACGACGAGCGCGCCGCGCGCAAACAGTACATTCGCCGCCGTCAAAAGGTGGTGTTCACCATCACCGGCACCATTTTGACGATCGCATTGGTGATTTCCCTGCTGTTCTTCTTCCATGTTGGAGGATTGGGCAATGTCAAGTCGGCCGCGGTACAGCCGAATTACGGCCATCAGGCCCCTTGCGCAGCACAGGAACAGGACGGCAGCAAAGGCAAGTACGTGGAAAACCGCAACATCACCGTGCGCGTGCTCAACGGCACTGAATTCGCCGGCTTCGCGCAAGCCGTCAGCAGCGCGTTGCAGAACCGCGAGTTCAACACCCAGGCAGCCGGCAACTACACCAGCTCCAAAGTGGAACGCACGATGATCATCTTCGGCAAGAACGCCATCAATCAGGCGTACACGGTGAACAGCAACTTCACCGACGCGGCGATGGTGATGGACGATCGTGAGGATATGCTGATCGACGTTGTGGTTGGCGCGACTTTCGACAATCTGCAGAATCAGAAGAAGGTGCCGACCGCCGGCAAGGAGATCGACAGCTTCGAGGGATGTGTTACCGTCGACAAGATGACCGACGTACAGAAGGCCCCCGAACACGACGCCGTGTGATTTGCAGATTTTTTGATTTGCAGATTTTCGGATTGACCTCACGATTTCGATTTTTCACTGAAAATCAAGATCGTGAGGTCAATTCTTATATTCGTGGGTTAAATCGCGGGCGAAATCCTCCAGAGAATACCCCCGAAACCGCACTTTTCGGAACCGACTGACCTCACGATTCTATTTTTGCCCGAAAAATCGAATCGTGCGGTCATAGAATCCAAATCGTGAGGTCAGCAAGCAGACTACTCGGCCTGCTGTTCCTCATACCAACGGTTCAACTCGGCAACAGCGACATCACGCTCGACCGGGCCGTTATCGAGGCGATATTCCAGCATGTGCTTGTACGCCTTGCCAACCAGCGGCCCCGGGTCAATGCCGAGCAGCTGCATGATTTCGTCACCGTTCAGATCAGGGCGGATCGCGTCGAAATCCTCCTTCTCCTTCAGATCGCGCACGCGCTGTTCCATCTCGTCCATCGCCGACGAGAACACCATGGCCTTGCGCTTGTTCTGCGTGGTCGCGTCGGCACGCGTAAGGCGGTTCAGGCGCTCATACAGCGGACCCGCATCCTTGACGTAACGGCGGACCGCGGAATCCGTCCACGGCTCCTCCACGTAGCCGTGGAAGCGCAAGTGCAGATTGACCAGCTCGCTGACGTCCTCGACCATATGATGGTCGAAATGCAATGCCTTAAGGCGCTTGCGGGTCATTTTCGCGCCGACCGCATCATGATGATGGAAGCTCACCTTGCCACCCGATTCGAAACGACGCGTCTTCGGCTTGCCGATATCGTGCATCAGCGCGGCCAAACGCAACGTCAGATCCGGTGCCGGCACAGGGCCGTCCGGGCCGGTTTCGAGGGCAACCGCACGATCAATGACGATCATGGTGTGCTCGAACACGTCCTTATGACGATGATGTTCGTCGATTTCGAGCTGCAATGCCGGAATTTCCGGGAAGACGATATCGGCAAGACCGGAATCGACCAGCGCTTCGATACCTGCGCGCGGGCGATCGGACAGCAGCATTTTGACCAGTTCGTCGCGTACGCGCTCAGCGGAAACGATTTCAATGCGATCGACCATGTCGGTCAGCGCTTCAGCGGTTTCCGGTTCGATACGGAAGCCCAGTTGCGCCACGAAACGTACGGCGCGCATCATGCGCAGCGGATCGTCGTCAAACGACTGGCGAGGATCGACCGGCGTGCGCAACACGCCCTTGGCCAAATCGTTCGCGCCGCCGAACGGATCGACGAATTCCAATTCCGGCACACGCAACGCCATGGCATTCACCGTGAAATCACGGCGGG
>SAMEA3387504__coassemble_558_pt1 | contig 12043 bp, 8 predicted proteins | sample SAMEA3387504__metabat2_high_PE_029 | metagenome-assembled genome bin SAMEA3387504 (sample SAMEA3387504) | Felis catus | biome: Faeces | place: United Kingdom | collected 2012
TCGTTGGCGAAGTCGGCGCGCATGATCTTGACCGCGACGGTACGCCCAAGGCGCGTATCGAGCGCCACGTGCACTTCGGCCATGCCGCCACGGCCGACCAGTTGGCCGAGCTGGTAACGTCCACCAGCCAAAGAGGTAGGCATGTTGATGTTCATCCCTGTTCCTTCCCATCAGTGCTCAAGGAGATATGAGGTCTGCTGACCACGCGTCGCGGAAGTCTTCCGCCTGTAGGCACCACCATCGTGTCAGCCAATTGTGTCTGCTGGTCGAGCAGACGGCGTTCGATGCGGGACAACGTGCGCGACACCGTCAACGCGTCCTTCGGACGGTCAAGCGGGTCTTTGGACAGCATCGACATGACGAATTCACGCAGCTGCACGTCGACGGAGTCTGGCAGCGGCGGAACCGGATTGTTGACATGTGCTGCGGCGATGTCGACCGGCGTGGCACCCGTGAACGGACGATGCCCGCACAGGCCCTCGTAGGCGACGATGCCAAGCGAATAGATATCGGATTGAGGCGTGGCATGCTGGCCCTGCGCCTGCTCCGGGGAAATGTACTGTGCGGTGCCCACCACCATGCCGTCCTGCGTGATCTGCTCCTGATTGGTGGAGTAGGAGACGCCGAAATCGGTGATTTTCACCTCGCCGGAATCGGACACCATGATGTTCGCAGGCTTCACGTCGCGGTGGATCACGCCATGCGAATGCGCGACGAACAGGCCACGCGCGGTCTGGATGAGAATCGGCAGCAGACGGGTCGGCTCCATCGGGCCGTTCTGCTCGTGGAACAGGTCGGCCAGCGACTTGCTGGGCACGTACTCCATAACAAGGAAGCCGATGCCGTCATGTTCGTAATATTCGAACAACGCAGCGATATTCGGGTGTGCAAGATTGGCGGAATTATGCGCTTCCGCACGCAGGCGAAGCAGCTTGGCCTCCTGCGTGACGCCCAAGTCGCCGCGCAACGCCTTAATGGCCACGGGACGACCCAACTGGATATCATAGCCTTTCCATACTTCGCCCATGCCACCCTGGGCCAGACGGGCATCCAACCTGTAGCGTCGGTGGATGAGCTGTCCTTCAATCAGTTTCACTCTGCCAGCGCCTCCTGCATCATCGCCTTCATAATCGGACCCGCCGCGAACGAGCCATACAAATCCACATTGTGCACCACCACGGCAACAGCGATCTTCGGATCGTCCGCCGGGGCGAAGCCGACCACCCAGCCGTCGATGGACGTGTTGCCGTCGCCGATCTGCGCGGTGCCGGTTTTCGCAGCCACCTGCACGCCGTCGATGGCCAGATTCGGGTTCTCCTTGGTGACCACGGCTTCCATCATCTGCGTGAGCTTGTTGGCGGTGCCCGAACTGAACGCGCGGCTCATCACCTGCGGCTTGGTCTGCGAAATAACAGACAGGTCGGAGGAACGCACGCGATCCACCAGCGTCGGCTGCATGACCTTGCCCCCGTTCGCCACGGCGGCCGCCACCAGCGCGTTCTGCAGCGGAGTCACCACGGTGTCTCCTTGGCCGATGGACGCCAAAGCGAGCTTGTCGTCGGTCGTGTCGGTCGGGAACTTCGACGCCACGCTCATCCACGGCGTGCCCGTGGAATCGGATCCGTCAACCGTGATCGGACTGTCGAAACCAAGCTTCTTGGCCATGGACGACACCTTGTCATCGCCCAAAGCCACGCCCAGCTGGGCGAACGCGGTGTTCGACGAATACGCCATCGCGTCTTCCAACGTGATCTTGCCGTCCGAACCGTCGGCCTGCGACACCGCGTTCGTCAACTGTGTGACCGTGCCCGGAAGCGTGTAGCTCGATCCGGCCGGAATCTCGGTGTCGGTCTGGTATTCGCCAGTTTCCAGCGCGGCCGCCGCCACCACCGTTTTGAACGTGGATCCCGGAGGATACAGCTGCGAGGTGGCACGGTTGAGCATCGGGTTCGACTCGTCTTGCGAAAGCGCGGAATAGTTGCCGTTCGCTTCGGACGTGTCGTGGCTCGCCAGCTGGTTCGGGTCGTAGCTTGGCGTGCTTGCCATGGCGAGAATACGGCCGGTCTTCACTTCGATGGCCACGGCCGCGCCGTCATTGTTGGCAAGACCGTTGTAGGCGGCCTGCTGGATTTTCGGATCAATGGACGTTTCGATGGTCGCGCCCTTGTTTTCCTGGCCGGTGAACAGCGATTTGAACCGCTGCCATACCAGCTGGTCGGATTGGCCCGACAGCAGCGAGCTACGCGACGCTTCGATACCGTTCCAGCCGCGTTGGCTGATCGAGAAGAAGCCGGTGACCGGCGCGTACAGTTCGCCGGCGGTATAGGAACGCTGGTAGGAGAACGCGTCGTTCGAAGGGTCGGATTTGGCGATGACGGAGCCGTCCGAAGCGAGGATCGCACCGCGCGGAGCGCCATACTCGTGGTAGAGGGCGCGGGTGTTGCGCGGGTCGTTGTTGAGCTGGTTCGCGCGAATCGCCGTGATGATGGTGGTGGACATGCCCAGGATGACGAACAGCGCCACCACGATGGTGAAGAGTTGGCGGAGTGACTTATTCATGCTTGGCTCCCCTCTGACATGCTGTCCGATACGTTCGGAGTGCCCGATGGGGGAGCGGGTGGTACGACTGGCGTGCCTGAAACCGGCGTCTCCGTGGAGATGATTTCAGTGGCCTGCGCGGAGGCCTGCGCGGAGGCCACGCTTCTGCGGGCGCGGCTCTGCTTGCGGGCGTGCAGCGCCTGCATCGCCTCATATTGGAACGTGTCGCTATCGATATCGGATTCGGGTTTGTTCGCCGAGTTGGAAATCACCACTAGGAGTGCTGCCAACATGTAATTCGCTATGAGTGAGGATCCGCCGGCGGCCATGTACGGAAGAGTCAAACCCGTAAGTGGGATGACTAACGTGATGCCTCCCACCACGGTGAACACCTGGAAGGCCATGGTGAACACGAGGCCCGATGCGAGAAGCTTGCCGAACCCATCCTTGATTTTCATCGCAGTGATCATCCCGGCGGCGATGATGAGCAGATAGAGCATCAGAATGGCCATCAGACCGGTGAGGCCCAGCTCTTCGCCAAGTGCCGCGTAGATGTAGTCGGAGTTGGCGATCGGAGTGAGCGACGGGTGACCTTGCCCAAGGCCGGTGCCCATCAAGCCGCCTGATGCCAGGCCGAAAATACCCGTGACGAGCTGGTAGGATCCGCCGTACTCCTTGTTGTACTGCGCCGAGTCGAACGGGTGCAGCCAGGCGTCGACGCGCGCGCCGACATGGCTGAAAATATTGGCCGCGGCGAACGCGCCCACGGCGAACGCGATGAACCCAATCACAATCCAACTGGTGCGCCCCGTGGCCACGTACAACATGGACACGAACATGGCGAAGAACATCAACGACGTGCCCAAATCATGCTGCATGACCAGCACGCCCATCGACACGATCCACACCACGATGATAGGCCCAAGATCCTTGATGCGCGGCAGCTGCAGGCCCAGCACCTTCTTGCCACCGACCGCCAGCTGGTCGCGGTGGTCATACAGGTAGGAGGCGAAGAAAAACGCGAGGAACAGCTTCGCGAACTCGCTTGGCTGGAACGATCCCAAACCGGGAATCTTCACCCAAATGCGCGCGCCATACTGTTCGGAACCGATCACCGGAAGCATCGGTGACAGCAGCAACACCAAACCGATCACCATGCTGACGTACGAGAACCGCCTCAGCACACGGTAATCCTTCATGAAGATCACCAGCAGATTCGCCAAAACCAGCGCTATCGACAGCCAAAGCAACTGTTTGAACGCGACGGACGTGTTCGAATCCTGGTCGATGCGGGCGATCATCATGATGCCGGTGCCAGTCAGCACCATCACACAACACATGATCGCCTGGTTGGCATACGGCTGGAAACGCAGCGGCAATCCCCAGGAAGTCAGGAACAATGCGCCGACAAAAGCGAGCATCCACAAATAATTCTGCGGAAAACCGCCGGTGGTGCGTTCGAACATCTGGAAGAACGCGACGCCGCAAATCAGCATGCTGAACAGCAGCAGGCCGAATTGCTTCAGACGGGTTGCCATCATGACTGGTCACCGCCTGACTTGTTTGCCGAAGCGTCGTCCGATTTGTCTGATTTGCCCGACGACTTGTCGGAAGTCGTACCAGAGGATTTGTTGTCGGATTCGCCGTTTGCCTTGTCTTGTTCCTTCTGCGCGGCTTCGTCCTGCTGTTGCTTCAGCTGCTTTTTGATCAGTCGCGTATGCGTTTTCGCCTCGCCGTACGTGTCGAAGGAAATGCCCTGCGCAAGCTGTTCCTGCCAGCTTGGCGGCAGTTCGCTCGTCTTCATATGGGTGTCGGTGACGGCGTGCGACAGCTGGAAGCCGAACAGGCTTGTCGGTACGCCTTGGAAAATCGCCACTTCGCCGTTGTCGTCGCCGATGTAGTACTTGGTTTGGCTCCAACGGTAGGTTGCGAACGCGCCGCCCGCCAGTCCCAGCAGTACCACGATGGTGACGATGATGGCGATCACACGGTTGCGTCGGGTGCGCGTGCGCTTCGTTTTGCGCTGCTCGATATGCTCGTTGCGGATGGCTTTGGCGACTTCCGGATCGTTCGGATCGGCGGAAATGCGGCCGTCGTCCTTCTGTACGACGGGGATTTCACCGGTGTCGGGATTGGTGCGGTCGCCGTTCTCCTCGCGTACTGTGGACGGTTGCGCCACGCGCTGTTCCGGAGGATTGTCGTCCTCGTTGGGATTCTTGCCGTTGCGCAGTGCGGCGGCACGGGCGGCCGGCGACTTCTTGCCCTCGCGCAGTGCGGGAGCGGATGCGACCGGCTCGTTGATGATGTCGGCGATCGGCTCAAGGCTTGCGCTGGCCGCGCCGCCAACCAATGGCGTCTGATGCGGCAGATCGAACGCGTCCGCGTCAAGGGCGAGCGTCGCGTCGGCGATGACCGCGGTGACGTTGTCGGTGCTGCCGGCACGAAGCGCCATCGAAACCAGCTGTTGCGCGCACTCCTCCTGATCGGAGCAGGCGGACAGCACCTCCTGCAATGTGGAATCCTCAAGCACGCCGCACAAACCGTCGGAGCAGAGCAGCCAGCGGTCGGCCGGATGTGCCTTGCGTATGGCGATGTCCGGACTCGAATCGATATCGAAATCACCCAGAACGCGCATCACGACGTTGCGCTGCGGATGGTTGCGCGCCTCGGCCTCGCTGATGCGGCCGGTGTCGATCAGATGCTGCACGTAGCTGTGGTCGGACGTCATGCGGATCAGACGGCCGTCATGCAGCAGATATGCGCGGGAATCGCCGATATGCGCCAAAACCCAATATCCGGCCACCAATGCGACCGACGTGACGGTGGTGCCCATGCCCGCGAGACGACGTTCGCGCTTCGCTTTGCCAACGATCGCGTCATGCGCGGCCATAACCGAGGTTTCCATCATGTGGGCGATAATCTGGACATCGCCCTGCACGTTGTCTTGCTCGATATGCGCCAATGAACGGATGGCGATGGTGGAGGCGGTGTCGCCTCCCGCATGCCCGCCCATGCCGTCGCAGATGGCGATGAGATGCTCGCCGGCGAACGCGGAATCCTGGTTGTTGGAACGTACGGTACCCACATCGGAAACGACGGTGGAATACATGAACAGCGGTTGTGAAGCGGGAGAAGTCGGCAAACGGGTCACCTCAATTCAAAGGTGGTTGCGCCAATGCGTACGGGAACGCGCGATCCGAGAATCATCGGAGCGTTCAGACGCTGCTGGTTGACCACAGTGCCGTTGGTGGAACCCAGGTCTTCGATGGCCCACTTGCCGGTGGCGGGATCCGTATAGACGCGCGCATGGTGGGACGAGACGAATTCGTCGTCCAGAACCACGGTGTTCGAAGCGGAACGGCCAAGCGTGATGGTGTTGCCGGACAAAGGGACGGAACTGCCGGCAAGGGGGCCATCGATGATGACCAGCAAGGTGGGTTTGGCGCTTGATGTGGCGCTGATGACTGGTGCCGGGACGGCCACGGGCGCGGGCGCTTCGACGGCCTTGCGCGCGCGACGCTCTTTACGACGATGAGCCCGCGACTTGCGCGGGCTGAGCGTTTCGATATCCCTGTACAGCGAACGCACCGTACAGGCCACGAAGATCCAGAGCAGTACGAGGAAGCCGTACTTGAGGATCGCGAAAGTAAGTTCAGTGAGCATAGAGGCAACTCCCGAGGTTGGGGTTGGTTACTCCTGATCCTGCGAAGAGGCCCAATACAGGATTCGGGTGCGGCCGATGGTGATCGTGTTGCCGTCGAGCAACGTGGCCGCCTCGACATGATGGCCTTCGACATACATGCCGTTGGTGGAGCCCAGATCGCGTGCGATGACGGTGTTGCCGTTGTCGGTGATGTCGATCTGCATGTGGCGGCGGGAGATGCCCGGATCGTCGATCACGATATCGCAGTCGGATCCGCGGCCGATGATGGTCTTGCTTTCCGTGAGCAGATACTGGTGTTCGCCGATTTCCAGCATCGGGCAGTCTTCGGTCTGCGCGTCGGTGGTGACGGGCACGGTATTGCCTTGCACGGATTCGCTCGTCAGCTTGAAATTGCTCTTGGTGAGGTCAAGGTCCTCTTCGAAGATCACCACGACCGGACCGACGAACGCGTAATGCTGGTCCTTCGCGTACTGGGTGAGGTTGTCGGCCAGCTCATTGGCCAACGCTTCCGCGCCCCATTCGACGATGTTGTTGAAATCCGGCGTGCTCAGCTTAAAACGGTACTCATTCGGCGCCACGGTACGGTCTCGCGTGACGGGCATGGCCTCTTTGTCAATCTCACGTTCCAGAGCGCTGGAAAGGTCGACGGGCTGCAGGTCCTTGGACCCGAACTTGGCGAAAACCCCGTTGACGGCGCCTTCCACGCTTTTCTCAAATCGGTCGAGAACACTCATGCTTGTCCCTTTCTATCCTCACCCATCCTACGCGGTAGAGCGCCGAGCGCCAATTCGTAAGTCCTTTAATTGCAAAAATTTCATGCATAAATCCATCCCCAGCATCATTTAGGGGGTATTTATCCGCGAATATGACTACCTTCGCCCCCGATTTCCACGATGCACGAATTCACGGAAGGTGGAATTGGGATGGTGATAGGTTGGGAGCATGACAGATGCGATTCGACAGTTCCCCCGTAAAAAAGCACGTACCTTGCGATTTTCCTGCGGCGCTCCGCGTTCGGCGCGCGTGATTGCAGACGGCTCCCGCGCGCTGTTCCTGCGTTCCGACGGTCCGGAAGACACCGTCACCTCGCTGTGGATGAGCGTGATCGACGAAGACGGCAACATCGGTGAGATTCCGCTCGCCGATCCGCGCGTATTGCTTGCCGACGCCGACGCGGAAGACGTTCCGGCGGAAGAGAAGGCGCGACGCGAACGTGCGCGCGAAGGCGGATCCGGCATCGTCTCGTATTGCGTCGACGGTGCCGGCAACCGCGTGACCTTCACCATCAACGGGCAGCTTTTCCTCACCGACCTTACGGCGGGCGCGACGCGAGCCATCACGATAGAGGAAGATGAACTCAAACCGGTGCTGAACCCGCGCATCAGTCCCGACGGACGGCACATCATGTACACCACCGGCACGTATCTGGTGGACGTGGATCTCGCCAACGATGAAGAAACCGGCGACGCGATTTCGGTGGTCGCCTCGGCACCGCAGAACGGCGAATGGAAAATCGGATTGGCGGAATTCGCCGCAGGCGAAGAAATGGACCGCTACGACGGCTTCTGGTGGTCACCCGACTCCAAATACGTGCTCTTCGAAACCTACGACGAATCCCCCGAACCGATCTGGCATCTGTCGGACCCCGCGAATCCAACCAATCCGGCGCAAGCCAACCGCTATCCGCAAGCGTTGACCGCCAATGCCGATGTGCGGCTGACCCTGCTGGAACTCGGCTACGACAGCGACAACTGCTGCTACGGGGCAATCGCCAACGAAGTGCAGTGGGACCATGAATCCTACGAATATCTGGCCGCCGTAAGCTGGCGTAAAGGCCACGATCCGATCATCCTTGTGCAAGACCGCCTCCAGCAGCACGATCAGGTGCTCGCCATCCATGTAGGCGAGCCGATCGCCACCATGCGTGACGCGGAAAACGGCTTCACCGACGACAATGGCGACGAGGTCGAAACCTTCTCCATCGCCATTCCCGAATACGCGGAAGGCGAACGCCCCGGCACCACGCGCGTGCTTGAGGAACACGGCAACGACTACTGGCTCGACCTCATCCACGGCACCCCTGCATTCACTCCGGATGGACGCTTGATCTGCGCGATGAACGACATGGACGTCGATACGAACCGACTCACCGTTGATGGTACGCCCTTCACTCCGGCCGGACTGCAGGTGCGCGAAGTGCTCGACGTGACCGACGACGACGTGCTGTGCGTGGTGCAGCGCACCCCTGAAATCCTGCCTGAAAGCGACCTGCCGTTCCTCTGGCAGTCGAATGCCGCCGACCATGACGCCCGCAGCTTCGACGTGGTGTCGATCCGCTATGACGGCACATGGGAACCCCTCACCTGCGCGCCCGGCCAGTGGAGCATGTCTCGCGCCGGCAACGGCTGCGTGGTGACCGGACGGGGCATGGACGACGCAACCGTGCAAATGCAGCATTGCATGAACATCGCCACAACCGACGAAAATGGTACGGACGTGGCGTCAATGGTGGTCGCACCAATCGAAAACCATGCCGAAACCCCCGGATTCACGCCGAACGTGCACTTCACCCGACTCGGCGAACGTGAGCTGTACACGGCGATCGTGCTGCCCTCATCCGATAGTGAATACGCGCACGAAGCCATCCTGCCGGTACTCATGAAACCCTACGGAGGCCCCGGCTTCCAACAGGTCATCGAAAGTCAATCCTTCTATTGGGACGCGCAATGGTGGGCCGACCAAGGCTACATCGTGGTCACCACCGACGGACGCGGCACCACCGGACGCGGCCCGCAATGGGACCGCGCCATCTACGAAACCATGAAATCCGTAACGCTCGAAGACCAGATCGACGCCGTGCGCGCGCTGCCGGAAGCGTTGGAAGCGCTGGCTGGCGAGAATGCGGCAGCCAACGTTCCGCAACCCGATCTCAGCCGCGTCGCCATGATCGGCTGGTCGTACGGCGGATTCCTCTCCGCGCTCGCCGTGTTGGAGGCGCCGGAAACGTTCGCCGCGGCCTGCGCGGGCGCGCCTCCGACCGACTGGACGCTGTACGACACGCATTACACCGAACGCTATCTCGGCCTTGACCCGGCCGTGTACGAACGCAACAGCATCATCGCCGACGCGCCGCAGCTTGATCGCCCGCTCATGCTCATCCACGGGTTCGCCGACGACAATGTGACGATCGCGCACAGCCTGCGCCTGAGCCAGGCGCTGATGGCAACCGGACGTAAGCACACGTTCCTGCCGCTGACCGGCATCACGCACATGACCAACGACGAGACGGTTGCCGAAAATCTGCTGATCCTGCAGCGCGATTTCCTTGCGGAAGCGTTGGGGTGACGGCACCGTGACGACAGTGCAGTAACGGTAACGGCAACATCGCAAACGAAAGTGCTGCAAAGCGCCGTAGGAAGACAAAACGCGTTCCCCTGCGATTCCCGGGCTGCCAAGCATCCGAACGTCGTGGGCGAACGCGTTCCCTTCTCGAATGCCAACATAAAACAGGCGAAACGACTTCGCAAGCGAGGGGGTACCACATTTGTGTACCCCCCCCAAAAAAATCTGGGCTTGAAAAAGACGGAAATCGGTGGATCGGGCTCGTCCCAACCCTGATCCGCAGCTATAGTCAAACCTGCACTTGTTCAAGCAAACCGGGCGAATCGTCGATGACGGTCACCGGAATGTACGCAAACAACGTCCAACTGCCGTCCTGCGCAGACGTGGTGAGCGTGCCCTGATACGATTCGAGCTGCTTCTTGAACGAGGCGAGCCCGTGGCCGCCCGGTAGTTCGTCATCGCGCTCGTCAGCTCCAGCCATGTCCTCTTTCATGGGATTGATTTGCGTGATTTCGATGGCATTCGGCCGGAGCATCACCGAAAGATCGACCTTGCTTCCCGGAGCGGCATGGCGTGCGATATTCGCATAGATCTCGCGCAGCAGATTATTGGCAAGTTCGGCGATTGCTTGCGATGCGCTCGGCTTGCCGCCCGCGCAGTGCCGGATGGACGTGATATTGAAGCCAAGCTTGCGCAAGCGACGATCGCCGTCATCCAGTGTTGCTCGCAGCAGATTGGCCAACGCTTCGCCGTCGGCGTCGCCGGGGAGAGTAGTGGCGTCCATATTCAATTCGTCGATGACGCGATGCACGTTCGTCAATGCGGAAAGAATATATTCGTTGATTTGACGCCAGTCTTCGGCATCGGCTGTTGTGGTTGCCGTAGTTGTGGTTGCGTTGGCAGGGTCAGCAGCGACGCCAGGGCCGCTAGAGTTGCCACCGATATGCCGTTGCGCCACAAACGACGCTGCTGACAAATCGCCCGTCACCGCATCGTGAATGGCATCGGCAATGCGTGCGCGGCTTTCCAATTCCTGCAGACGATTCTTGTTCTGCGCCGCTTCGAAGCTTTTCTGCGTTGTTTTTTCGCTCCAACTCAACGTCCGACCAAGCAGTAGCACCATGGCATACATGCTGACCATGGCGACGGGGTTGGTATTTGGGTCAGGGGGGTCAATCAGCAGAATGTTAACAACGTAATATGTGAGTAACGTTGCCACGATAATGGCATTAGTGCTGTATGCGAGCATGCCATAGGCGTAAAGCTGCGCGGGAAGAGAATTTCCCAAATGCGCGTAGGGAGTAAACAGATCGCCTATGGAGGCAATCACGAGAATCGCCACCGATGTACTTTTCAGAAACAGCGGAGACAGTACGAGCGCCGTAACCAGCATCGCAACCCATATCACGCCAAATATGTCGGTAGGAGGCTCGTAGCAAACGCCGTATATGGTCCATGCAAGCACGATCAGCATAATGGCGAAACGGATTGGATGCCACAGGTTCGGATGCTGCGTGCGCATACGGTTGCGCCACGCAATGTACTGAGTTGCGGGTTTAGAGCGCATTGGACCTCACCCACAGTGCCACTGCCTGACGCGAGGTCTTGCAGTTGAGTTTTCTTAAAATACTTTGCATATGTTTGCGGATGGTGGCTTCGGAAATCCCCAAACGCTCGGCGATGTCCCGGTCAAGCATGCCCTCCGCGCACAAGGAAATAATCTGCTCCTCACGAACGGTAAGCGCGGGAGTGGTCTCAGCCTCCCTGCTGATACGCAGATTGGCCAACGCAGGCGGCTCAAATCCCTCCATCACCTCGCCATTGCACATACGCATAATAATCTGCGCCAACTGGTCGGCATTCTCCTTACTAACCAACCCTTGCGCACCAGCCTCAACCAGCTTGTCCCGATAACTATTGATGGAAAAACTGGTTGCACCGAGAATCGGCATGCGCTGGTCCATCAAACGCAACCGACGACACGTGGCGGGGCCTTGCAATCCCTCCATCGACATATCGAGAATTAACAAACTGACATGGCCGTTCGCATCCTGGCAACGTTCTATCGCCTCACAGCCTGAAGTCGCCGTCCACACCACATACGCGGTCGGCACTTTGCTGGCAATGACGGCACTGAGCGAGTCCAGCGCTCGCGGATCATTGTCGACCAGCGCGATGCGGTGAATCTTGGGATGCTTTTCCCGCGTGGACATCATGCGATCACTTTCCTTTTCCGCACAGCCATTGCAGCCATGTTGGGCAGTTGGAATCTTGGGCAGCGGAGATATCACCGTTGTTGTCAACGGGAGTTGCCGCCGCGTACGCATACGTTGGTGTGCCGGTGAGAGACAGCGTTACCACCATCAGCAGTGAAACGAACTTCATACCTCCATAGTATGCGAGGATGGCGCGCGGGGGTGACGATTCGGTTGTTCCGGTACGCCGTTGATGCACTGACGCATCGTTATACAGCGCGTATGCCTGTGCTTAGTTTCGTCT
>SAMEA3387504__coassemble_555_pt1 | contig 11632 bp, 8 predicted proteins | sample SAMEA3387504__metabat2_high_PE_029 | metagenome-assembled genome bin SAMEA3387504 (sample SAMEA3387504) | Felis catus | biome: Faeces | place: United Kingdom | collected 2012
ATCCAGCGTTACAAGGGTCTGGGTGAAATGAGCTACCAGGAACTGTGGGAAACCACCATGGATCCTGACCACCGCATTCTGAAGCAGGTGCAGATCGAAGACGCGGCCGCAGCCGACGAAACCTTCTCCATGCTCATGGGAGACGAAGTCGAACCTCGCCGTCTGTTCATCCAGCGCAACGCCCGCAACGTCAGCTGGATCGACGCGTAGGGATTTCAAGGACTTCAGGCAAGGTTTCATAAGGATTTAGAAGGACTTAGAAGTTGGCAGACGAAAACAACAGCAACGAAGACGGCCAGTTCGTGCCTGACGGCTCCATGGAACCGTTGAGCCCGCAGGAGGCCGACAACACCGATTACGGCCTGATGGTCGGCGAACGCGTCCAGAAGAAGGATCTGCAGCAGGAAATGCGCGAATCCTACCTGGCGTACGCCATGTCCGTCATCGTCGATCGTGCCCTTCCGGACGTGCGAGACGGCATGAAGCCGGTGCACCGCCGCGTGATCTACGCGATGTACGACGGCGGCTACCGCCCCGACCGCGGCTACTCCAAGTGCGCCCGCGTGGTCGGCGAAGTCATGGGCAAGTACCATCCGCACGGCGATTCCGCCATCTACGACACGTTGGTGCGTATGGCGCAGTCGTGGTCGATGCGATACACGCTCGTCGACGGCCAGGGCAACTTCGGCTCCCCCGGCGATGACCCGGCAGCCGCAATGCGTTACACGGAATGCCGTATGGCGCCGCTCGCCATGGAAATGGTGCGTGACATCGACAAGGACACCGTCGATTTCCTGCCGAACTACGATGGCAAGACGCAGGAGCCGACCGTGCTGCCGGCCCGCTTCCCGAACCTGCTGTGCAACGGTTCGTCCGGTATCGCCGTCGGCATGGCGACCAACATTCCTCCGCACAACATGCGCGAGGTGGCAGAAGGCGTGCATTGGGCGCTCGACCATCCGGACGCGAGCCGTGAGGAACTGCTCGACAACCTGATCCGCATCATCAAGGGACCGGACTTCCCTACCGGCGCCACGATTCTCGGACATAAGGGCATCGAACAGGCGTACCGTACCGGCCGTGGCCTCATCACCATGCGAGCCGTGGTGAACACCGAGGAGATCAAGGGCCGCATGTGCCTCGTGATCACCGAACTGCCGTACCAGGTCAACCCGGATCGTCTGGTCGTGTCCATCCGCGAAGCGGTGCGCGACGGCAAGATCCAAGGCATCGCCGACATGCGCGACGAAACCTCCGGCCGTACTGGCCAGCGCCTCGTGCTCGTGCTCAAGCGCGACGCCGTGCCGAAGGTCGTGCTCAACAACCTGTACAAGCATTCCCAGCTGCAGCAGACCTTCGGCGCGAACATGCTGGCACTGGTCGACGGTGTGCCGCGCACGCTGTCTTTGGATGCCTTCATCCGCCATTGGGTGGGCCACCAGCTGGAAGTCATCGCACGCCGTACCGCATACCTCAAGCGTGAGGCGGAGGAACGCGACCACATTCTGCAGGGCTATCTGAAGGCCCTCGACATGATCGACGAGGTCATCGCGCTCATTCGTGCTTCCGAATCCGCGGAAACCGCGCGCACGGGCCTTATGGACCTGCTGGACGTGGATGAAGTGCAGGCCGACGCCATTCTGGCCATGCAGCTGCGCCGACTGGCCGCATTGGAACGTCAGAAGATCCTCGACGAGCACAACGAACTGATGCGTCGCATCGCCGACTACAACGACATTCTCGCCAAGCCAGAGCGCCAGCGCAAGATCGTGGGCGACGAGCTTGACGAAATCGTGTCCAAGTATGGCGACGAACGTCGAACCAAGATCCTGCCGTACTCCGGCGAAATGAACGTCGAAGATCTGATCGCGGAAGAAAACGTGGTCGTAACCGTTACACACTCCGGTTTCATCAAGCGCACCAAGGCCGACGAATACCGCGCGCAGCACCGCGGCGGCAAGGGCATCAAGGGCGCCAAGCTGCGCGAGGACGACGTGGTGGACCACTTCTTCCTGACCAGCACGCACAACTGGCTGCTGTTCTTCACCAACAAGGGCCGCGTGTACCGCCTGAAGGCGTACGAGCTGCCGGAGGGATCGCGCGATTCCAAGGGACAGCATGTGGCCAACCTGCTGCAGTTCGGGCCGGACGAGACGATCCAGACCGTGCTGTCGATTCCGAACTACGACGTGGCCAAGTACCTGGTGCTCGCCACCCGTTCCGGCAAGGTCAAGAAGACCGCGCTCGCCGAATACGACTCCCCGCGTCAGGGTGGTCTGATCGCGGTGCGCCTCATGACCGACGAGAACGGCGAGAACGCCGACGAGCTGATCGGTGCCGCGCTGTGCAACGCGGATGACGACATCATCCTCGTCTCCAAGCAGGGCATGAGCCTGAAGTTCGAAGCCAACGACGAGCAGCTGCGCCCGATGGGCCGCCAGACTGCCGGCGTGCAGGGCATGAAGTTCCGCGACGGCGACGAACTGCTGGCCATGGACGTGGTGTGGGGCGACTCCGACAAGGACCTGCTCGTGGTCACCAACGAGGGCTTCGCCAAGCGCACCGCCATCAGCGAATACCGTCTGCAGGGCCGTAACGGCTACGGCGTCAAGGCCGTGCAGCTCGCCGAAGGCCGTGGCTCCCTGGTGGGCGCCGTGATCGTGGAGGAATCCGACCAGATCATGGCCATCATGAAGTCCGGCAAGGTCATCCGCTCCAACGTCGCCGAAGTCAAGCGCACCGGCCGCACCACCCAAGGTGTGACGTTCGCCAAGCCGGACAAGAACGACGAGATCATCTCCATCGCACGCAACGAGGAGAAGGATGACGAATCCGCGGAATCTGGCGAATCTGCGGAAAAAACGGAATCCGCGGAACATGGGACGAACGCAACCGTGAACGAGGGTGCTTCGGCATCGTCTGAAGCCGCTACTGAAGCCAACGCTGGCAACGGCGATGGCGAGAATGTAGAGGCATGAAGACAAGACAGGCAATCGTCTGCGAAAACTGGTAGCCTCAGCTAAGAACTGGGCACAATCTTGCAAGGAGCAACGATGAGCGAGAACATCGAAGGACAGCAAATGCCGGAGGTTGGGCAGGCACCGCGCGTGGCACGTTCCGCTTCCAGCCAGCCGCTGATTGGTGCGGATCAGGTTCAGGCGCACGAGGGTGCCTCCTCCGCTTCCGGCGGTGTGAAGGTCCGTGAGAAGCGTCGCGGCGGCGCTCCGCGTGCACGCCGTATGAGCCTGTCTCTGACGCGTATCGATGCATGGTCGGCCGCCAAGGTGGCGTTCATGCTTTCCATCGCGGGAGGCATCATTCAGATTGTCGCGGTGGCTTTGCTGTGGGGCATGCTGAACGTGGTCGGCGTGTTCGACCAAGTTACGCAGATTGTGTCTTCCACTGGCTTGGACGCTGGCGGATTCGACCTGACCAACGTGTTCTCGTTGGGCACTGTGCTGAGCGCCGTCACCATCTTCTCCATTGTGGAAGTGGTGCTGATCACCGTGCTCGTGGTGATTTTCACGCTGCTGTACAACGTGGTGAGCACCCTCGTCGGTGGCATCCACGTCACGCTTGGAGATGATTAATAGCGCAGTGCGCTATTAATGGCAGCGAGCGGCGATAGCGTCCGCGAGCGTCGCATGCAATGCTGAAATAGCGCAGTGCGCCGTCAGTAGCGGCGATAGCAAACTCAAACGCAACAAGACGGTCTGTGTCGTGATTCCCATCACGACACAGACCGTCTTCGTATTTTCTAGACCAGTCTGTCTCTTACCGTACGCCAAACCCTATCTGCCTCTCCCCTGCCTGCAATCTGCCCATATCTGCCCTATATATGGCAGATTTTGCCTTCCGACCTGTACCATCTCGCTTATATATGGCAGGTCAACTTGCGAAAAAGCCAGTTCGGGGGTATATTTTGGGTCATTTTTCCTACCAAATCTGCCATATATAAGCGAGATAGCGGAGCTGCGCGAGAGGAAGTTGCGGTTATAGCTGAAACTATTGCGATTTTTAGAGATAGTTTCAGTTATAACCGGAACTATCGTGATTTTGAGTGATTGTTTCAAATGTAACTGCAACTAGATTGGGTGCGCTGAAGTACGTGTTGAAATACGAAAAGAGGGCCTGTCTGGAATGAAACCAGACAGGCCCTCAATGTATTTCGATGAGCCAGCCGTATTGGCTAGATTGGCTAAAACGGCTAGATCAGAGCACGCCCTGGGCGACCATGGCGTTGGCGACCTTCACGAAGCCGGCAGCGTTGGCGCCGAGCATCAGATCACCCTCGTGGCCGTATTCCTTGGCGGCTTCCAGAGAGTTGGCGACGATGTTCTCCATGATGGACTTGAGCTTGCCGTCAACCTCTTCAAAAGTCCAGGAAAGGCGGTAGGAGTTCTGGCTCATCTCAAGGCCGGAAACCGCCACGCCACCCGCGTTCGCGGCCTTGGCGGGGCCATAGAGCACGTTGTTGGCCTGGTAGACGGCGATTGCCTCCGGAGTGGAAGGCATGTTGGCGCCTTCGCACACCACGGTGCAGCCGTTGGCGACGAGAGCCTTGGCGGATTCCTCGTCGATCTCGTTCTGGGTGGCGCACGGCAGGGCGATATCGCACGGAACGGTCCACACGCCCTTGCAGCCCTCGTGATATTCGGAGCCCGGCACACGCTCGGCGTATTCCTTGATGCGGCCGCGGTGGCCCAGCTTGATGTCCTTGACCACGTCGAGCTGAATGCCGTTCGGATCGTAGATGTAGCCGTTGGAATCGGAGGCGGTCACAACCTTCGCGCCGAGGGCCTGAGCCTTCTCGGTGGCGAAGATGGCCACGTTGCCGGAGCCGGAGATGACCACGGTCTTGCCTTCGAAGGAATCGTTGCGCAGCACGCGCATTGCCTCGGCGGTGTAATAGCACAGGCCGTAGCCGGTAGCCTCGGTGCGAGCCAGGGAGCCGCCGAATTCGAGGCCCTTGCCGGTGAGCACGCCGGAGTATTCGTCGCGGATGCGCTTGTACTGGCCGAACAGGTAGCCGATCTCACGGGCGCCGACGTTGATGTCGCCGGCCGGAACGTCGGTGAACTGGCCGATGTGACGGCACAGCTCGGTCATGAACGCCTGGCAGAAACGCATGACTTCGGCATCGGACTTGCCCTTCGGATCGAAGTCGGAGCCGCCCTTGCCGCCGCCCATCGGCAGGCTGGTCAGGGAGTTCTTGAGAATCTGCTCGAAGCCAAGGAACTTGATGACGCCCTCGTTCACGCTCGGGTGGAAACGCAGACCGCCCTTGTACGGGCCGATCGCGGAGTTGAACTGGATGCGGTAACCGCGGTTGACCTGCACCTTGCCCTCATCGTCCGTCCAGGCGACGCGGAACTTCACCACGCGCTCCGGCTCGACGAGGCGCTCGAGCACGCCCGCCTTCTCATATTCCGGGTGCTTCTCAACAACCGGCTCGAGGCTTTCGAAGACCTCGCGAACGGCCTGCAGGAACTCCGGCTGGTCGCCGTCGCGCTTCTCGACCTGCGCGTACACGCGCTTGACGTACTCGTCAGTGAGCATATTCTTCCCCTTCGGGATAGTTGGGTTACCAATAGACGGTCTCATTCTATGTGCACGAATATGGACGGCACAAGACCTTGTTCAGGATTTGGAGACGCTTTTTGCGAGTGCTGGTTCTGAACCTGCTTCTTTTTACGGGATTGCCGTGCCTTGTGTTGCCTATAGGATGGAAATGCGGAAAGCGTGGGAGAGAGTACGTCCGCAATAACATCTCACGATCTCACATAATGGGAGAATCATCATGATTGAAGGATTTAAGAAATTCATTGCACGCGGCAACATGATCGACATGGCGGTCGGTGTCGTCATGGGCGGTGCCGTCACCACAGTGGTTAACTCTATTGTCAATAATGTGATTAATCCGTTCATCGCCATGATTTTCGGCAAACCGAATATGGATGGTCTGCTGGCAATCACATTCAATAATGCGACGGTTTCGTTCGGCGCGGTACTTGGCGCGATATTGAATTTCCTGATTATCGCGGCGGCCGTGTATTTCTGCATTCTCGTGCCGATCAACAAATTCCGTGACGTGACCGAGGCGTTGCTCGCCAAAACCAAGCTTGCGGAAGAACGGAGCAAAGCCGAGGAGGAAGCTGCCAAAGAGCCGGAAATCTCCACCGAAGAGCAGACGATCCTGCTGTTGCAGCAAATCCGCGACGAACTTGCCAGGCAGAATGCACGGAATACACAGAACGTGCCGAACGATTCCGACACTGTTGCCGGTGCAGTCGCAGTGCGGTAGTCATCGCAAGCGATCGTAATAATCAATAATCCAAGGCCGTTTCAAGCGGTGACGCAAGCCCCGCCTGAGACGGCCTTTTGCAATGGTCTTTCAGCGGGGTGATTCTTCCATGCGCTGGAATAATACGGACTCTGGAAGGTGCCTCAGCGGGTCATATGTTCCAGTGACTGGAGGGATCTGGACTGTGAGGTGCCTGGCTGCGTCTAGTTTTCTCCAGTGACTGGAGGTTTTGGGATGCTGGGAGGCTTGTTGGTGGGAGGATTCCTCCACTCGGTGGAGGTTTTTGGACTGTGAGGTGCCTGGCTGCGTCCGGTTTTCTCCAGTGACTGGAGGAATTGGGATGCTGGTTTGGATTTCGGATTCGGGTATGAAAAAAGGGTTTCCGGAAATCACCGGAAACCCTATCTGTGGAGCTAAGGGGATTCGAACCCCTGACCCTCTCCATGCCATGGAGATGCGCTACCAGCTGCGCCATAGCCCCGTGGAGCTAGCCGGGTTCGAACCGGCGACCCTCTGCTTGCAAAGCAGATGCGCTACCAGCTGCGCTATAGCCCCATAGTTGAAAAAAAGCGGCCGCGCCGCTCTTAATCACCGTGGGCCCGGGAGGACTTGAACCTCCGACCTCATCCTTATCAGGGATGCGCTCTAACCACCTGAGCTACGGGCCCGTTCCTGCTGCACTGTTGAGCACAACGAATTGAAATAATACGCGAATTTCAGAGAAAGTCAATACAAGGTGTGTCTTCGGCGTGTCGTGACATAATGCAGACATGCCGAACAATCATCGTAGCCAGCGTAACAACAGTGGGAGAGCCAGCAGGGGAGTGCGCAACCGTAATCGCACGCTATCCGAAGAAACCACGCAAATCGCTGGAATGACGGTGACCATCGTGCGTAAAGCCATCAAAAACATGTACCTGCGCATCAAACCGCCGAACGCGCAAATCGTCATCTCCGCACCTTCTCGCATGTCGCAAGCGGCAATCGCACGATTTGTGACGGAACGCAAACCATGGATCGAACGTGCGCGACGCACCATGCTGCAAGCCAAGGATGAACAGATCCGTCAAAGCGATTTCAATGGTTTGGACCGTGTGAATGGTTCGCATGGTCCGGATAATCTGAATGGCCTGGAAAATTCGGGCGGCGTGGGCGATCGAAACAATCCAGGCGATCCCAATAGCTTGAATAATCCGCGCGTTTTCGTGTGGAACGACGCGGCGAAGGAACGGGCCGTACGGGCCATCAATGCGCAACTGCCGGTGCTGCTTGCGAAATGGTCGCCGATTATCGGGCGGAAGCCGACGCATGTCACGTTACGCATCATGACGTCGCGATGGGGGTCATGCACGCCGAAAACCGGCCGCATCCGACTCAACCTGCAACTTGGTCTTATGGATCCCAGATTCCTGGAATACGTGCTTGTGCACGAAATGACGCACCTGTGGGAAAACGGGCACGGAGAGGACTTTCAGCGGCGTATGAGCGCATATTTGCCGCAATGGAGGCAATTGCGGCGGGAGCTGAACCGTCATGTTGTGTTGTGATGCTCGCGATGCTGTTGCGTTCGCCGTCACGCTGCCATGCTGCGATGAGCTTGCGTAGGGCGATGTTGTTGCGTTGCCTGTGATGTTGAAATACTTGCGATATCACGCCACTGCCGTCACATTGCGCGGATTGCAATGACTAGCCACGGCTTACGCACGTTTGATAACGACGTATAGGTGATTCGTATAGCTTTTTGTTCATAAGATGTACAGAACGCTTAACATCCGCGATTTGCAAGCCTACAATCGTGACGACTGAAACGTTTGCGTGCAAACAGTCCACGCAGAAAGATCGAATAAGTGAGGGAGGGGTCGATTGTGACTGTATTGAGAAAAGTCGGCATTATCGGCATCGGACACGTGGGCGCGCATGTCGCAAATGCCGTGCTTTCCGCAGGGCTGGCCGAAGAACTGAAGCTGTGCGACATCAACGAGCAAAAAGTAGTCAGCGAATGTCAGGATTTAAGTGACACGTTGGGTTTCTATCCGCATAACTGCGTGATCGGCAACTACGGCACGCAATACGAGCAGCTAGCCGACTGCGACGTGGTAATCAACGCTGCCGGCGACGTGAAAACCAGCGCCAAAGATCGTGACGGCGAACTGTTCGTCACCACCGACATTGCACGCACCTGGATCTCCCGACTGTTCAATGCAGGCTTCCACGGTGTGATCATCACCATCTCAAATCCGTGCGATGTGGTCGCAACCGAAATCTGGCACATCACCGGCTATGATCCGCGCAAAATAATCGGCACCGGAACCGCGTTGGATTCCGCACGACTGCGCAACGCCATCGCGAAACGCGTCAACGTGGATCAGAAATCAATCGGCGCATACATGCTGGGGGAGCATGGCAATTCGCAGTTCGCCTATTGGTCGAACGTGAACATCGCAGGCAAGCCGCTTGATCAACTCGCACAAGACGATCCGCAGCGATTCGCCCTCGACAAGGACGAAACCGAGCAGGACGCCCGACGAGGCGGATACCGCGTGTACGCCGGCAAAGAGTGCACGGAATACGCTATTGCAGCCACTGCGGCACGCCTTACGCAGGCTGTGCTCTGCGATGAACACTATGCGACCGCCTGCTCCACGCTGCTTACCGGAGAACAAGGCGAAAGCGGCAATTACGCCAGCCTGCCGTGCATCATCGGAGCGAACGGCGTTGAAGAAGTCCTCAGTCCCACACTCACCGAAAGCGAACAGGCCAAATTCCATGCGTCCTGCGAGCATATCCGCGCCAATATCGCGCAGCTTGCATGGTGGGACGACGAATGCCATCCCATGCTGCGCGGCTGAATCTGCAATAACTCAGCGGATTTAATAACAGAGCAGACTTGCGATTACTGATGTTGATTGTGTAAAAAATCAGCATTTACATAATCGCAAGTCTGTTTTATTTTCATTTTATTTTCGTTTTATTTTTGATTATTTCGTAGCTTTCGCAGCATCGACGTCAACAGTATGCTTGCGGATTTCCAACGTTTCGATACGACGGCCGTCCACTTGCGTGACGGTCATGTCATAACCGTCGTCGGAAGGCAGCACGTCGCCGATTTCGCCCATCTTTCCAGTATGCGCCAGGAAATAGCCGGCAACCGTCTCGTACGGACCGTCTTCCAGCTCAATACCGGTCAAATCGGCGAAATCCTCAATCGTCATGCCGCCTTCGATCGTGGCGACGCCATTGACGAACGCGGTACGCTCCGTGCGTTCGCCGCCTTTCTCTTCCGGCAGATCATATTCGTCGCGAATATCGCCGACCAGTTCCTCCGTCATATCTTCCAACGTGACGATGCCGTCGGTACCGCCATATTCGTCGATGACCACCGCCAGATGAATGCCGCGCTTACGTAGCAGCTCAAGGCTTGGCAGCAGTTTCGACGTGCCCGGCAGCGAAATGCCCTCGCGCGTCACGTCGGCAACCGTCTTCGCCTCGGGATCGCGAATGTCAAGCAGGTCGCGCACATGCACGAAACCAAGCACATCGTCGAAATCCTTGCCGGTCACCGGATAGCGGGAATACGGCATTTCTCTCACATATGCGGCCGCCTTCTCAATCGGCATATCGCCATCCAAAAAAACCACGTCGGCACGCGGGCGCATCACTTCGGCCACAATCGTTTCGGACGCGTCGAACACGTCGTCGAGAATCGTGCGTTCGTCCTTGCTCAAGTTCGTATTGGTGTTGACGAGTACGCGCAGCTCTTCGTCGGACACTTCGCTGTCGGTTTCGTTCGGGTCGAAACCAAGCAAGCGCACGATAATGTTCGTGTTCTTGCCGATCAGCCAAATAATCGGCTTGCACACTTTGGCGAACACATGGATGGCCGGCACCACGGCACGCGCGATCTGCTCGTTGCGTTGCATGGCGATACGCTTCGGCACCAACTCCGAAATCACGATCGAACAGTACGAAATGATCAACGTCAGCACAATGGTGGTCAGGGGAGCGGCCACACTCGTCGGCACGCCCCAACTTTCAACGATCGGCACAATATAAGGCGAAATCGACGATTCGCCGAACGATGCGGAAAGGAAACCGCTCAACGTCACGCCGATCTGCACGGTCGACAAAAACGTGTTCGGATCTCGCGCGATCTGTGCGACGCGCTTTCCGCGGGCATCCTCCTGTTCCATCTGGTCGATCTGCGATCCACGCAGGCTGACCAACGCCAGTTCGGTGCCGGCGAACACCGATCCGAGCAACAGAAAAACGAAAATCAGGAGAATGTTTAAACCTAGAGACATGGTTCCACTCTATCGGGGCGGTATGTCAAAGTGTCTGTATCTCCTGATTTTCTTGGATTTTCTCAATTATTCTTAGATTGCTTAGCTTCGGATTGTTCTTTTTTGGATCTCTGTTTCGCAAATCTCCGTTTTCCGAATTGTAATCCGTTTCAGAAGCTAAGAACCTCGACTTTGCCGGAGTCCAGCTGGTACCTTGCGCCGACGATCATGAGTTTGTCGGATGCCAGCGCCTGCTGGATCGCTTCGGATTGTTCCACCAAGAGTTCGATGGTGCGCGCGATGTGCACGCGTTCGAAATCCTCGCTGGATTCCAATTCCGACTCGTGCGCCTGCCAGATTGAGAAACCGACGGTGCGCATCATGAGCGAATCCGAAGCGCAGATGCGTTCGTCGATGTCGGCAATGCTGTCGGCGGCCATCAGCGAATCCTCGGCATCGGCGGTTAGTTCGTGCAGTAACGCCTCGTAATCCTTGGAAGCTTGCTTGATCGCACCGCAATTCTGGTGGCCGAGCACCACCAGCAAACGTACGCCGAGCACGGTCACCGCGTATTCCAGGGATGCAAGCACGGCTTCGTCGATGATTTGACCGGCCGTGCGAACCGTGAACAGGTCGCCAAGACCGGAATCGAAAATAATATCCGGGCTTACCCGCGCGTCGGAGCAGCTCAGTATGGCCGCTTCCGGTGCGTGTGTGTCCACAAGTGCCTCGCGTGCTTCAGCGCCACGATTCGGATGTTCCGGTTTGCCCTCCGCAAACCTGCGATTACCTGCCAGCATGCGGCTCCAAACGCCGCTTGCCGTGCCTTCGACCTCGTCTTGGTCTACAAACAGTTCGTCTGCCATTGACTCCACCCCTCATTGTTCAGGCTAGCCAACATCATACGTTTTGGTCTGACCGTTCGCTGGGAAATAGAGCGATATCTCGCTTATGTATGGCAGATTTCGTGTTCTGTCCGGTGATATTTCGCTTATGTATGGCAGTCCCAAAGGTGAAAAACCGGAAAAATGTACCCCCGAAGTGGGTT
>SAMEA3387504__coassemble_664_pt1 | contig 11316 bp, 8 predicted proteins | sample SAMEA3387504__metabat2_high_PE_029 | metagenome-assembled genome bin SAMEA3387504 (sample SAMEA3387504) | Felis catus | biome: Faeces | place: United Kingdom | collected 2012
GATCACCAACGCGAAGATCAGCAATGTGCCGACTGCGGGAACGGCAATGGTAATGACGCCGGCCATAATTGTCATAAAGCAAATGTTCATGAAACCGACGGGCACGCCTTTTGCCTGTGCCACCTGCTCGTCAAGCGAACTGAACAATAGCGGGCGGTAGATCACTGCCAGAACAGCCAAAAGCAGCACGTCGAAAATCGCGAAACCAATGATCTGACCGTCGGTGATCGTCAGAATCGAGCCGAACAGAATCGACTGCATCTGCTGCGAAGCCGAGCTTGACATGCGTGCGAAAAAGAGACCAAGGCCGGTGGCGAAAGCGAGTACGGTTCCAGTGGCGATCTCACGCTGTGAAGCCTTCTTGCCAAGCGCGCCGATCACCAGTGCTCCGCCGAGAGCGAACACGCCAAGACCTGCGGAAACAGGCAGGCCGAGCAATACGGCTCCGGTGGCACCTGGCAGTCCGATATGTGCCAAGGCGTGGGCTGCGAATGTGGAATGTCTGGCGATGGTGAAATAACCCATCACGCCGGCTGCCAATGCGATGCACAGGCCGGCGAGAAACGCGTTCGTCATGAATGGGGCGTTGAGCGTGGAAACCCAATCCGGGTCGAAAGCGAATACGGTACCGTCCATGCTCAGTCCTCCTGCGTGGTGTGGCTGTGATGGTGAAATTGCGCGATTTCTTCTGGAGCATGCGCATCGATGCTCATGTTTTCAGACTCGTCCTCGCTTGGCGTCACGAACATATCTCCTTGCGGAGTGGTGACCACCTGTACGGTCGTGCCATATAAATGCGTGAGTAGATGGGAATCCAGCACCTCGTTCATGCCTGCATAGTGTGGATGTCCGTCAAGCAGATAGACGGCTCCAGTGAGGATGGGCAGAAGCATATTAAGGTCGTGCGCCACCACTTGGATGGTCATGCCGAGTTCGCGGTTGAGTTTGGCGAGTACGTGCACAGTGGCGCGTTGACTCGCCAGATCAAGGTTGGCGAGAGGCTCGTCCAGCATCAGCAGTTTCGGGTCATCCACGAGCGCCTGCGCGATGGCGATCCTTTGGCGCAGTCCGCCCGAAAGTTCGGATAGGCGATAATTCGCTTTGTCTTGCAACTCGACGAAGTCCATGGCCTTGCGGGCTTTCTCGCGAAGTGTTTTGGTGACGGGATGAATGCCGAATCGAGTTCCCGTCAAGCCGAGAAGCACCGACTGTTCCGCGGTGATGTTCGATTCGATGTCGGATGCGTAGCTTTGTGGCACGTAGCCGATGCGCCGGTTTGCGGAGCCTGCAGGCTGTCCGAGTACCTTGATGCTGCCGTGCGCGGTTGGAATCAATCCCAGCTCGGCCTTCATCATGGTGGTTTTGCCCGCGCCGTTGGTACCGACGATTGCGGTTACCGAGCCTTGCGGAATACTGAACGTGCCGTGTTGCCAGATGACGTGACCGCCTCGTTTGACGCAGGCGTCGTCGAATTCGATGCAGGCAGGTGTCTCGTCGTGCATGGCTTCTCCTTGATTTGAATGCACGTACATACTCGCAAATGGTGTTGACAATCATTCTCAATAAGGATTGTCGTTGAAACCGTCGTAACGATCAGACGAGAGGCTTTGCGTAAAAAGCAAAACGTCAGGCAAACAAAAAAGACCATCCCGCATTCAGTTGGACGCAGGATGGTCTTGGCAAAAGCGATTACCGATCGATTGTTCGGCGATCGCTTTTGCCGAACAATCATTTCACCGGATTTGGTTGCGGCGCATCGTTCGATCCGTTCGTTGTCTGATCGTTGTCTTGCGTCGAGGAATCTGCGGTTGATTCCAAGGAATCCGCGTTTTCCGACGTGCTGTCGGAACTTGTTGCATCCTGATCGTCGGCATCGGATTGTTCATCGAACATATCGGTCAACGACAGGATAAGAGCGCGGATCCACGATGTCAGGCTGGTGTAATCGGAGGGCATCTGTTCGCTGACATCAAGCACGGGAACGTCGGATTTGTAAGCAATGCCGGTCAGCGTGTTCGTGGCGTCGCTTGTGGATTGTGTGTCGTTGATCAGCACCTCGACTTTATGCTTTTCCAGCAATTCCTGAAATTCCTGAAGATCGGTGGGGGTTGGCTCGGAATTCGTGCTGGACGATTGCAGATACCCCTCCGGCGTGTTGTCGGTGAACCCCATGTCGCTGAGCAGATAGTAGGCCACCGGTTCGGTGGCGGCGTAGGAGACGTTCTTATGCGAGTCGCTGAACGCCTTCATGTCCTTTTCTATTTTCTTCTCCCGCCTGTTCCACGCGGTGAGTTTGTTGTTGAAATATTTCTTTTGCGCGGGCATGATGCGGCTATATGTGTCGGCCAATTCCTTGGCCATGGCGTTTCGGGCGTCACTGGAGAACCATAAATGCGGATTGTCTCCCTCGACGGCGCCCACCATTTGTGCTGCGGAAACGGAAACCATGGTCTTACTGAGGTTCTTGGTGGCCCAAGTGTCATAGCCGGCACCATTGGACACTACGACCTGTGCCTGCTGAAGTTTGTCGATATCGTCGGTTTTCGGCTCGAAATCATGCGCATTGACATCGGTTGAAGAGAGAACCGACGTGACCTTCACATGGACGCCACCGATCTGCTCGGCAAGAGAACCCCATTGATTGACCGAGGCGACCACTTCGATTGAAGCGATCTGTTCGGTTGGGGTTTCGGAGTCGGCGGAGGCGTCATTCTCCTGCGAAGTTGACCCTCCGGAACATGCTGCCGTGCCGAACGCCACGCAAAGCGCGATTCCCGCAGCGAAAGCGCGTAACAAAGAACGTTTGTGCAAGCGCATGTCGATTGCCCTCTTCCTGAACCGCCCTAATCGTGTTCATCTCATAAATACGTGTGCGACTTACGACTGAAACCAAGATAGCTTACGATACATGCAAATGCCAATACAACAATGAGACAACGAAAAGGGAGTGGCCGGCATGGCGGTGAAAATCGATGGAAAGATGGTGTCCGCGCAGATCAAAGCGAATCTCGCCGAGCGAGTCGCAGCGCTGAAAGAGCAGGGGGTTAACCCCGGTCTTGGAACTATCCTGGTTGGTTCCGATGCCGGATCCGTCAAATATGTTGCCGGAAAGCATGCCGATTGCGCTGAAATCGGTGTGAACTCCATTAAGAAGGAGTTGCCTGCCGACGCAACATTCGAACAAATCGCCGAAGTCGTACAGGAGCTTAACGCCGATCCTGCCTGCACCGGCTACATCGTGCAGTTGCCGTTGCCGAAGGGCATCGACGAGAACGCCATCATCGATCTGATCGACCCCAAGAAAGACGCCGATGGTATGCACCCATATAATCTTGGCGAACTCGTGTTGCATGCGCGCGGCGAGATCACTACTCCGCTGCCATGCACTCCGCGAGGCGTGATCGAACTGCTCAAAGCCTACGACATTGACCTGGACGGCAAAGAGGTCTGCGTGCTCGGCCGAGGCATCACCATCGGCCGCACTGTTGGTCTCATGCTGACTCGCAAGGCGGTGAATGCCACGGTCACGCTGTGCCATACCGGCACCAAGGACGTGCGCAAGCATATGCGTGAGGCCGATATCATCGTTGCGGCCATGGGCTCCGCCGGTTTCGTCAAGCCGGAAGATATCAAGGAAGGCGCGGTGTTGGTCGATGTCGGTGTTTCTCGCGTGTTCGACGAGGAGGTCGGCCGTTATCGCGTGAAGGGCGATGTCGATAAAGCCTGTTATGAGAAGGCCTTGGCATACACGCCGAATCCAGGCGGTGTAGGCCCTATGACCCGCGCCATGCTGCTGGAAAACGTGGTCGAGATGGCCGAGCGTCAGCTGTAATTGCGCTCTGTGTGTGAAAATATGAAGTAATTTCGGGCGTGTCGCGGGTTGCGGCACGCCTTTTTTGTGCATGGTCCCATGTAAACTTACACCTTGCATGTGTTATATCGCACGCACATAATTGAAGACCGATTTTATCCACCCACTATTTGTAAGAAACCAAATTAATGGCAGAGAACAATAACGAAGTCGCCAAGGTCGCCATCAACGACATCGGCACCGAAGAGGACTTCATCAAGGCAGTCGATTCCACCATCAAGAACTTCGATGATGGTGATCTGGTCGAAGGTACCGTCGTCAAGGTCGATCACGACGAGGTCCTGCTCGACATCGGCTACAAGACCGAGGGTGTCATCCCCTCCCGCGAGCTTTCCATCAAGAAGGACGTTGATCCTGACGAAGTCGTCGAGGTCGGCGACACCATTGAGGCCCTTGTCGTCACCAAGGAAGACAAGGAAGGCCGTCTGATTCTGTCCAAGAAGCGTGCACAGTACGAGCGCGCTTGGGGCGACATCGAGAAGATCAAGGAAGCCGATGGCGTTGTCGAAGGCACTGTCATCGAAGCTGTCAAGGGTGGCCTCATCGTCGACATCGGTCTGCGTGGCTTCCTGCCGGCATCTCTCGTCGAGATGCGTCGTGTCCGCGATCTGTCCCCGTACATCGGCCAGAAGATCAAGGCCAAGATCCTCGAGCTCGACAAGAACCGCAACAACGTGGTCCTCTCCCGTCGCCAGTACCTCGAGGAGACCCAGTCCGAAGTGCGCGAGACCTTCCTGTCCCAGCTTAAGAAGGGCCAGATCCGTGAAGGCGTCGTGTCCTCCATCGTCAACTTCGGCGCGTTCGTCGATCTGGGCGGTGTTGACGGCCTGATCCACGTTTCCGAGCTGTCTTGGAAGCACATCGATCACCCGTCCGAGGTCGTCAAGGTCGGAGACAAGGTCACCGTCGAGGTGCTTGACGTTGATCTCGATCGTGAGCGCATCTCCCTGTCCCTCAAGGCCACCCAGGAAGATCCGTGGCAGCGCTTCGCCCGCACCCACGTTCCTGGCCAGATCGTCAAGGGCAAGGTCACCAAGATCGTCCAGTTCGGTGTCTTCATCTCCGTCGAAGACGGCATCGAAGGCCTCGTGCATATCTCCGAGCTGGCCAACCGCCACGTGGAGAACCCGGAGACCGTCGTCAAGCCGGGCGAGGAAGTCTTCGTCAAGGTGATTGACGTCGATCTCGACCGTCGCCGCATCTCCCTGTCCCTCAAGCAGGCCAACGACTCCGTTGATCCGGCTTCCGAGGACTTCGATCCGGCTCTGTACGGCATGCCGGCAGAGTACGACGAGCAGGGCAACTACAAGTATCCGGAAGGCTTCGACCCGGCAACCAACGAGTGGATCGCTGGTTACGAGAAGCAGCGTGAGGAGTGGGAGTCCCAGTACGCCACCGCTCACGATCTGTGGGAGCAGCATAAGGAATTTGTGGCCAAGGAGCTCGAGAACGCTGAAGCTTCCGCCGCTGAAGATGGCCAGGCTCCGAAGGAAGAGAAGGTCGAAGAGGTGTCTTCCAACTACTCCTCCGAGAACACTTCCGCCGGCACCCTCGCCGACTCCGACCAGCTCGCCGCTCTGCGCGACCAGCTGCTCGGCAAGTGATTGTATCCTGAGCTAGGATCCAATCCAGCTCAGGCTAGATTTTAGAAAAGACCCCGTTCCTGATTCAGGTTCGGGGTCTTTTCGTATGTGCATGGCAAGCGCGCATGCGAAGCGCATTACAATGGCGGTTGTGGTGATTCGAATAGGATTGACCGGCGGCATAGCAGCTGGCAAAAGCACGGTATCCGCAAGACTGCGTGAGCTTGGTGCAGTACTTGTCGATTATGATCTGCTTGCGCGTCAAGTGGTGGAACCAGGCAGCATCGGCCTTCAGCGTATAGTGGAATGTTTCGGCTCCGATGCTTTGACCGATCGAGGCGAGCTCAATCGAGCGTGGATGGCAGAGCATGTGTTTTCCGGCGCTGATGCGGAACGAAAACGCAAGATGCTGGACGGAATCGAGCATCCACTGATTTATGAACTTGCAGTGCAACTCGAACATGAGGCTGTTGAAGTTGATTGCCAAGCAGTAGTGGTGCATGACATACCGTTACTCGCCGAAGTAATTGACAGCATTCCTTTTGAATTCGACCATATCGTAACTGTTGAAGCGCCTGAACAGGTGAGGATCAGCAGAATGATGTCAACGCGAGGCATGAGCGAAAGCCAGGCATGGAATCGTGTGAACCATCAATCCAGCGTGGAACAGCGTCTTGCCATTGCCGATGAGATCATCGATTCCACACAGTCGTTGGAACAAATGTTCGAGCATATTGATATGCTAATGCAACAATGGCGCACGGAAGCGAGGTAGGTATGGGATTCAATATTGAACGCACGAACAAGCCGTTTGTGGTCAAATCGCCATATAAGCCGAGCGGCGACCAGCCTAAAGCGATTGAAGAGCTTGCGGAACGCATTGAAAACGGTGAGAACGATGTGGTGCTCATGGGCGCTACCGGAACTGGCAAAACCGCCACCACGGCATGGCTTATTGAACGTCTGCAACGCCCGACGTTGATCATCGAACCGAATAAAACGTTGGCAGCGCAGCTGTGCGCCGAGTTCCGTGAACTCATGCCAGACAATGCGGTGAGCTATTTCGTTTCGTACTACGACTACTACCAGCCGGAAGCCTATATTCCGCAAACCGATACGTATATCGAAAAGGATTCCAACATCAATGACGACGTGGAACGGCTTCGCCATGCGGCCACGGCGAACCTGCTGACGCGTCGTGATTGCGTGGTCGTGGCAACGGTTTCCTGTATTTACGGCCTTGGTACGCCGGAAGAATATGCCGGGCGTATGCTGTTTCTCGAGGAAGGCCAGCAGATCGACCGTGATGACTTGCTGCGTACTTTCGTCGCCATGCAGTACAAGCGCAACGATATCGCCTTCACCAGAGGTACTTTCCGTGTGCGCGGCGATACCGTCGAAATCATTCCCGTATATGAGGAACTGGCCATCCGTATTGAATTCTTCGGTGATGAAATCGACCGTATTTCAACCCTGCATCCACTTACCGGAGATGTGATCGGGCGTCAATCGCAAGTCCATATTTTCCCCGCATCGCACTATGTGGCAGGGCCGCAACGTATGGAGCGAGCGTTGTCTACCATTCAGCAGGAACTTGATCAACGTACCGCCGAATTGCGCAAACAAGGCAAGGAACTTGAGGCGCAGCGTCTTACCATGCGTACCACATACGATTTGGAGATGCTTTCCCAGGTCGGCGTATGTTCCGGAGTGGAAAACTACTCAAGACATTTCGATGGCCGTGAGCCGGGCACGCCGCCGCATACGTTATTGGATTTCTTCCCTGACGATTTCCTACTCGTCATTGACGAATCGCATGTTACCGTGCCGCAGATCGGCGCCATGTACGAAGGCGATGCCAGTCGCAAACGCACGTTGGTCGAACATGGCTTCCGTCTGCCTTCGGCGATGGACAACCGACCGCTCAAATGGCCGGAATTCCTTGAGCGCGTCGGCCAGACGGTCTACCTTTCCGCCACTCCTGGCGATTATGAGCTTGGCTTGAGTGACGGTGTGGTCGAACAGATTATTCGACCGACAGGATTGGTCGATCCGCAAATCGATGTGCGCCCGGTTGACGGGCAGATCGATGATCTGCTTGCTGAAATCAAGGATCGTGTGGCACGTAACGAACGCGCGTTGGTGACCACGCTGACCAAGAAGATGGCTGAGGATCTTACTGATTATCTGCTGGAGCGTGGCATCAAAGTCGAATACCTGCACTCCGATGTGGACACCCTGCGACGTGTCGAATTGTTGCGTGAATTGCGTGAGGGCAAAATCGACGTCATCGTCGGCATCAACCTATTGCGTGAGGGTCTTGATTTGCCGGAAGTATCGTTGGTTGCGATCCTTGACGCAGACAAGGAAGGTTTCCTGCGTTCCTATCGTTCCCTCATCCAGACGATTGGTCGTGCCGCGAGAAATGTGTCCGGCACCGTCATCATGTATGCGGATGACATCACCGAAGCCATGCGCAAGGCCATCGACGAGACCAACCGCCGCCGTGACATCCAGATCGCCTACAATAAGGAACATGGCATCGATCCGAAGCCGCTCATCAAGAAGATCTCCGATGTCAACGACATGCTCGCCAAGGAGGACGTCGACACCCAGACATTGCTCGGTACCGGCTACCGTAATGAAGGCAAAGCCGGCAACTCGCATCTTGGCGTGCCTGCTACCAGCAAGGAGGAATCTGACAGACGGCACGAGGAGATTCTCAAGGCCGGATTGCCCGCACAGGATCTAGCTGATCTCATTCGACAACTGTCCGAGCAGATGCATACCGCCGCAGAACAACTGCAATTCGAGCTTGCGGCTCGTCTGCGTGACGAGATCCGTGACCTGAAAAAGGAACTTCGGCAGATGACGGAGGCGAGCAAATAGTTCTCGACCGGTCATACGGCATCCGTACCATAGTGGATTATGGCTGAAACACCACTTGTTTTTGAAATCGCCACGTTTGCGGTGCTTGCCGTCTTCTTCGTGGTGGACCTGTTCATCATCGGGCGCAAGCCGCATGTGCCCTCCACCAAGGAATGCGTGCAGCATATCGCGTTCTTCGTGGTCATGGCGTTGATCTTCGGCGGACTCATGTGGTTCTTCGCCGGCTCGAAGCCTGCCATCGAGTTCTACTCGGGCTGGCTTACGGAATATTCGCTGAGTATTGACAATCTATTCGTCTTCGTCATCATTATGTCGAATTTTGCGGTGCCAAAACAGCTGCAGAAATTCGTGCTGTCCATCGGCATCACGATCGCATTGGTGTTGCGCGGCGTGTTCATCCTCATCGGCGCGGCCATTATCTCCCGCTTCACCTGGGTGTTCTTCCTGTTCGGCGCATTTCTTATCGTCACCGCCATCAAGTTGGTCACTGGGGGAGACGAAGATGAGGAATATCATGAGAATGGCTTGATTCGTGCATTGCGCAAGGTGATCAAGATCACCGATGAGTATGACGGAGAAAAGTTGCGTACCGTCAAAAACGGTGCCAAGTATTGGACTCCGATGCTGATCGTCTTTCTGACCATCGGCACCACCGATGTGATGTTTGCCTTTGACTCCATTCCTGCGATTTTCGGTTTGACGAAGGATCCGTTCATTGTGTTCACGTCCAATGTGTTCGCATTGCTCGGCTTGCAGCAGCTGTACTTCCTGCTTGGCGAGCTGCTCGACAAGCTGGTGTATCTGCCTCTTGGACTTTCCGTGGTGCTGGGCTTCATTGGAGTCAAGCTCATTATGGAGGCATTGCACGGCAATTCGTTGCCGTTCATCAACGGCGGTCAACCGATCGCTTGGGTGCCTGAAGTGCCTACATGGCTGTCTTTGGCGGTGATCGTTGTGGCGATTGGTGGTGCCGCATTGGCCAGCGTACTGAAGATGCGTGCCATCGAAGCAAAGGAAAAGTGACGATTTGAGAAACCGCATGGAAACATGCGGTTTCTTTTTATCAAAAAAATGTGAGCGCTCACAACACACCTCGTTTCAGGGTGGAAGTGAGCGCTTTTTGCTAGTAGACTGGTCGGTTGGAAACAGGGTCGTCAGATCCAAAATCAATATCAACAAGAATAGGCAGGCATTCATGCGTAAAGCCAAGATCGTAGATACCATCGGTCCAGCTACCGAGTCCCTGGAAGGCATCACCAGCCTTGTCGAAGCAGGTATGGACGTCGCTCGTCTGAACCGCTCCCACGGCACTCCGGAAGACCACCTCAAGGTCTACAACAACCTCCGTGCCGCCGCCAAGGCCACTGGCCGCAACGTCGCAGCCCTGGTTGACCTGCAGGGTCCGAAGATCCGCTGCGGTTGGTTCAAGAAGAACGCCGACGGCGAGGACAAGGTCCAGCTGACCGAAGGCCAGGAGTTCGTCATCACCACTGATGACATCGAAGGCGACGAGCACATCACCTCCACCACCTTCAAGGGTCTCCCGGGCGACTGCCATGCAGGCGATCCGATCCTCATCGACGACGGCAAGGTCCGCCTCGAGGTCACCAAGGTCGAAGGCAACAACGTGTACACCAAGGTTGTCGTTGCCGGACCGGTCTCCAGCCACAAGGGCATCAACCTTCCGGGCGTCGCCGTGTCTCTGCCGGCTCTGACCGAGAAGGATGAAGCCGATCTGCGTTGGGCTATCCGCACCGGCGCCGACATCATCGCCATGTCCTTCGTGCGTTTCGCCACCGACATCGACCGCGCCCACGAGATCATGGACGAGGAAGGCCGTCGCATCCCGGTCGTCGCAAAGATCGAGAAGCCGCAGGCTCTTGAGAACCTTGAAGAGATCGTCAAGGCCTTCGACGGTATCATGGTTGCTCGTGGCGACATGGCCGTCGAGTGCCCGCTGGAAGAGGTCCCGCTGGCCACCAAGCGCTGCATCGAGCTGGCTCGTCAGTACGCCAAGCCGGTCATCGTGGCCACCGAAGTCCTCGGCTCCATGGTCAGCTCCCCGGTCCCGACCCGTGCAGAGGCATCCGACTGCGCCAACGCCGTCCTCGACGGTGCCGACGCCACCATGACCTCCAACGAGACCGCCGTCGGCAAGTACCCGGCAGTCACCGTGAACACCATGAGCCGCATCTCCACCTTCGCCACCGAGCATGGTTTCGACCGCATCCCGGAGCTGAAGAACCTGGATATGTCCTCCACCGGTGCCGTCTCTTCCGCCGCCGTCGACCTGGCCGACAAGCTCAACGCCAAGGCCATCGTCGCCTACACCCAGACCGGTTCCACCGTGCACCGCGTGTCCCGTGAACGTCCGGCCACCCCGATCTACGGCATCACCAACAATGAGCACACCTTCCACTGGCTGGCCCTGTCTTGGGGTACCGAGTCCTTCCTGCTCGATGAGGATTACCACGACAAGTCCCGCAAGGACCTGATGATCTTCACCGATAAGATCCTGAAGGATGCTGGCAAGGTCACCGATGGCGACAAGATCGTTGTGCTGAGCTCCGCCCAGGGCGAGCACCAGCCGGGCCGCACCGATTCCATCTACGTCCACACCGTTGGAGCTTGCGACTGAGATGTGTTTCGGTCAGTGACTGGCTGATTAGCGAATAGGAGGGCTTTCGTCCGTTTGGATGGAAGCCCTCTTATTGTTTTCGGATGATGTTGATTTGTTGCCGATTTACAGATTGCGATAGGTTGCGATCAAAGTGTTGCACATGGTGCGAAACGCCGACCGCTCAAGGACTTTGCGAAATCATTTTTCTGTGTTAAGATAATTAAGTTGTGTGAAAGCCCCTGTATCCCAATTGGTAGAGGAGACAGCCTCAAAATCTGTACAGTGTGGGTTCGAGTCCCACCGGGGGCACCGGATTGATGAACAGCCGTGGTTGGAGATCACCAGCCGCGGCT
>SAMEA3387504__coassemble_665_pt1 | contig 11151 bp, 6 predicted proteins | sample SAMEA3387504__metabat2_high_PE_029 | metagenome-assembled genome bin SAMEA3387504 (sample SAMEA3387504) | Felis catus | biome: Faeces | place: United Kingdom | collected 2012
CTTCCACGCAGACGAAGCCGCGCCATTCGCCCTCATCCAAATCGCCGATGGCGTTTCCGGCTTGTTCTCCCGGATTCCACACCACGGTCTGCGCCGCACCCTGCTTGGAAACAACGACGGTGCGTTTCAGCACAGGATCGTGCAGCTCAAGCGTGTGAGCCGAATAGTAGATGCGGTCAACCATGCCTTGGAAGGTCACAGGTTCATTACCTTGGTTGCAACGGGGATCGCCGTCCAATACGGTATCGAGATAATCGGTGCCCTCCAGCCCGCACACCTGCGACTGTTCGGCGTCTCCAACCTGCAGATACGTATGCAGTGCCTCTTCGTAAGACAATGGCTCGTCTCCATCGTTATATACGGTAAGCGACATCGTCAACTCACAGCCGACTTCAATGGTGTAAACGGCATGAAATTGAGGATTCGGTCCAGAAACAAACTGGGAAAGTATATCTGCGTTGATCTCGCTGGAATCCAATGTATAGCGCAACAAGGCATCGGAAGAACCTTCCTTGTCATAATGCCAGAAGCTATTGCGGGCAAAACCATGCTTGGGCTTCTTCGAAGCCACATGCCCGCCTTCGAAACCGGAATTGAACCAAGGGAAAATAATCGGAACACCGCCGCGGATGGCAGTTCCTTCCTTAAGATGAATCGCCTTTGGCCGCCAAACCACAGCCTGTTCGCCGGCAGGTGCCCAGGAAAGCACATGCGCACCGTAATCGCTGACTGATACCGTTGCGTCTTCGTTGACAACATCTCTGATAGTGAAAGTGCTACTCATACGACCAGTATAAACAAGACAACGTTGAAGCGGGATTGTGGAAAGAAGGACTTTGCAGGATTGCGGAATTTCTTGGATTTTTCGGCTTTGCACGTGAAGGAAAAAGAGGATTGCGGCAACACGCGCTTGTAGGCTTCTGCTAGTATCATCCATGAAAGTACAAGGAAGATAGCCGGTTCGTTCCAACTTGCGTGATGGAGGGTGAATCAAGGCTGTGAAAAGCTGAAGATTTCCAGAATCCGAACGATTGCAAGTAACGGCATCGAATCAGTCCAGGACCAGGTTGGGGTTTGTGAGACCGGCTTTGGGTGTGACAGTGGAAAGAGACCGACATGTCTGCAGAAAAGACCACGGAACCGGACGAAGTGCTCACCGACGATGAACTTCAGGCTGCCGCAGCGCCTGAGCAGTCCATCGAGGAAGATGACAAACCTCGCGAGCGTACCGTCGTCGTGGCCGAAGACGAATCCGTGAACCGTATGGATTTGGTTGCCATGCTGGAAGATAGTGGCTACGAGGTTGTGGGCGAAGCCGCTAACGGTGAGGAAGCAGTCGAATTGACCCGCAAGTTCCGTCCAAGCGTGGTATGCATGGACGTCAAGATGCCTCGTATGGATGGCATCGAAGCGGCGGGCATCATCTGTGATGAGAATATCGCTCCGGTCGTTATGCTTACGGCATTCTCCCAGTCCGATCTGGTCAAGAAGGCCACGGGTGCAGGTGCCATGGCATACGTCACCAAGCCGTATGAGGAATCCAAGCTGCTTCCGGCTCTGGAAGTGGCCATGGGCCGTTTCGCCGAAATCAACGATCTGCTCGACAATGTGGAGCGCAGCGAATCCAAGCTGCACGAAACCGAAGAGCAGCTGAAGAAGGCGGAAGAGCAGCTGAAGAAGGCTGAGGAAACCCTCGAGGAACGTAAGCTTGTCGACCGTGCCAAGGGCTTGCTGATGGATAAGGCTGACTTCTCCGAGCAGGGCGCGTTCCGTTGGATTCAGAAGACCTCCATGGACCAGCGCATCCCGAAGAAGCGTCTGGCTATGGCCATCATCGCCAAGTACGGTGATCAGAAGTCGGAAGCAGAGGATGAGCGCTAACACAGCAACTGTGGAAGGCACTACGCGCGGGACGCTATTGGTCGTTGACGGCCATTCCTTGGCGTTCCGCGCTTTTTTTGCCTTGCCCGTAGAGAATTTCAGTACATCCGCAGGTCAGGCGACCAACGCCGTCTGGGGCTTCGCCACCATGCTTTCGCAGGTGATCGACGCGGAACATCCGGATCATCTTGCCGTCGCTTTCGATGTCAAAGGCGGTACCTTCCGCAATACGATGCTGCCGCAGTACAAAGGCACGCGAGATGCGGCTCCGGAAGATCTATTGACCCAGCTGCCGTTGATTCAACGGATGCTGACGGCCCTTGGCGTCACATTCATCGAAAAACCTGGATACGAGGGCGATGATGTGATCGGCACGTTGGCGAGCATGGGAGACAAAGCAGGCTATCGCACGCTGGTGCTATCCGGCGATCGTGACGCGTTCCAGCTCATCAACGACAACATCACAGTGTTGTATCCGGGGCATCATTTCAAAGATTTGAAGCACATGACTCCCGACGCGGTGGTGGAGAAATACCACGTCACGCCGGAGCAATATCCGGATCTTGCCGCGCTTCGTGGCGAAACCGCCGACAACATCCCCGGCGTTCCCGGCGTGGGCGATGGATTCGCGGCCAAATGGATCAACCTGTATGGCGGACTTGACCAGATTATCGAGCATGCCGACGAAATCGGCGGCAAAAAAGGCGAGGCGTTGCGGGCCAATATCGATCAGGTCAAACTGAATCGTTCCGTGAATGCCTTGGTGCGTGACCTTGACCTTGGCGTGTCCATCGAGGATTTGACTTTCGGTCAGGTGGACGCCAACCAGCTCAACCAACTGTTCACCAGACTTGAATTCGGCATACGCACCAAAAACCGTGTGCTGAGAACATTCAATGCGGGGAAGCCCACCAACGATCCCGTGCCGCAAGACGAGTCCGGCAAGCTCGAAATACCTCAGTATGAAACGGTTGACTCGCCGGAAGCATTGGAAGCATGGGTACGAGACAATCTGCCGATGCCGAACGGGCATCTGCATGACGAACGTGAAATCGCGCCGAAGACGACTCCCTCCGGCTTCGCCATTGATCATACGAAGCAGTGTGCGCAGTCCGTGGCGCATTCGTGGGTGTTGCAGGTGGAAGGCGAAAGCAAGCCGGGGAACGCGGCCTATGCGTCGCTGATGATCGCTGCACATGATAAAGCGATTCGTACCAATCGTGTTGACCGTGACATGGCGTCCCAGCTGCAAACGGTACTTGACGAACACCACCAATCCATGGTGGTGCATGGGTATAAGGAACAGTCCCACCTGCTGGAAAGCGTCGGTGTGGCGTTGCCGAAGCCGCTGTTCGACACCAAGCTTGCCGGGTATCTGGTCCATCCCGATTTCCATGCCGACACGCTGGAACGGGCGGCGGCGCATTTCCTTGACCTGCATATCGAGGAACAGTCCGAGGGCGCGACGCAAGGCACGCTTGATTTCGACGAGCCGGACGATAGCGCGCAGCGGAACGACAACCAGCTTCCGTGCCATACTGCGATTGTTGGTTTGCTGGCGCGTAAACTGGCGGATTCATTGGATCAGCGTGAGCAGTTCTCATTGCTTGAATCTGTGGAGATTCCAGTATCCCGTGTGCTGTATGGCATGGAGCATGCCGGTGCGCAAGTCGATATGAACAGGCTGATGAGCATGCGCGAACAGCTTGCCGCCGACGCGAATTACGCGCAGGAAACGGCATGGCAGTATGCGGGCGAGCGCGTGAATCTGCAAAGTCCTAAGCAGTTGCAGAAGATTCTGTTTGAGGATATGGGTTTGAAGCCTACGAAGAAGACTAAGACTGGTTCGTATACTACGAATGCGGCTGCTTTGCAGGTGTTGCGTGATCGTTCGTATGGTAATGATAGGGCTTGTCAGTTTCTTGATGCGTTGTTGTTGCATCGTGAGAAGAATAAGCTTAAGCAGATTGTGCAGACGTTGATTGATGCGACGAACAGGTCTGATGGTCGCATTCATACGACGTTTGAGCAGACTGTGGCTGCGACTGGTCGGTTGAGTTCGGTTGATCCGAATTTGCAGAATATTCCGAATCGTGATCCTGCTGGTCGTGAGATTCGTTCGGCTTTTGTGCCCGGTGAGGGTTTTGAGTCGTTGTTGAGTTCGGATTATTCTCAGGTTGAGTTGCGTATTATGGCTGATCTTTCTGGTGATGAGGCGTTGATTGAGGCGTTCCGTTCCGGTAGGGATTTTCATAAGTATGTGGCGAGTTTGGTGTATGGCGTTCCTGTGGATGAGATTACGTCTGATCAGCGCAGTCATGTTAAGGCGATGAGCTATGGCTTGGCATATGGGCTGAGCACGTATGGGCTTTCGCAGCAGCTTGGCATTAAGCCGGGTGAGGCCGAGTCATTGAAGCGGCAGTATTTTGCGACGTTCGGCAAGGTTCATGAGTATTTGGAGTCGTTGGTTTCTTCGGCTCGTGAAAAGGGATATACGGAGACGATTTATGGTCGTCGTAGGTATTTTCCGGGCTTGAAGTCGCCGAATCGTGCGGTGCGTGATGCTGCGGAGCGTGCCGCGTTGAATGCGCCTATTCAGGGTTCTGCTGCGGACATTATGAAGATCGCCATGATTCGTGCTGATGATGCGTTGCATGAGGCTGGTCTTGCCAGCCGTATCATTCTGCAGATTCATGATGAACTTGTGGTGGAGGTTGCGCCGGGTGAGGCGGAGCGTGTCACTGCGTTGGTGAAGGATGCCATGGAGCATGCGGTCGATATGGCGGTTCCGTTGGATGTTTCCACGGGTATTGGTTCGGATTGGCAGCTTGCCGCGCACTGATACGGTACTGGGTTTCGTGTGTGTTGCGGATGTGCGTGGTCGAGCAATGGCATAAGGAGGAATGATGGCAACGCTGAAGCAGGTTGTGGATGTGCTGGAAACGTTGTATCCGCTTCGCTATGCGGAGCAGTGGGATGAGCCTGGTCTTATCGTGGGTGATTTGCGTCAGCCTGTGCGCGGTATCGCTTTTGCGGCTGATCCCTCTATGGCGGTGGTTGATCAGGCGATTGCCGGTGGTATTGATTTGCTGGTTTGCCATCATCCGTTGTTCTTCCGTTCCGTTCATGCGGTGTCGGGATTGGGTTTCCGTGGTGAGATTGTGCGTAAGCTCAATCTTGCCGGATGTGCGTTGTGGGTGGGGCATACGAATGCCGATGCGGCGTATCGTGGCGTCGGCATGGCTGCGGCTGACATGTTCGGTTTGGTGGATCAGCGTCCGCTGGTGCCCATCGATGATCCGGATGCCGAGCATCCGGTCGGTTTGGGACGTGTGGGGCGTCTTGCCGAACCTGTGGCGTTGCGTGATTTCGCCAGTCGAGTAGCTGGCGCGCTGCCGTACACCGAGCTTGGCGTGCAGGTTTGCGGCGATCTGGACGTTCCGGTCAGCACGGTGGCGGTGCTTCCGGGTTCCGGTGATTCCTTGTTCGATGAGGTGCGTGCGGCCGGTGCCGACGTGTATGTGACCAGTGATCTGCGGCATCATCCGGTGACGGACGCCATAGAGCAGGCCCGCTATGAGGCTTCCATGCGTGCTTCCGGCGTTGCCATGGGCCATGGTGACGGGCGTGTGCGTCCGGCGTTCGTCAACACTCCGCACAGCGCTATCGAATCCATGTGGTTCCAGTATGCGATGGAAGACGTTCCCCATGCGGTTGCGGAAGCGACCGGCGACATTCCTGCCGTGCGTTGGATTTCCATGAATACCGATCCATGGAATATGGTATTTCCTTCGAGCGGGCAGGAACGGTGACGCGTCATGTGTGACGAGGCGGTAGACGGAACCCAGGTGGACGTATTGCTGGATGAATCCAGCGATGGCGTGGACATGTCCGGTATGGTCACGGTGCTTGACAGCAGGCACGTGTATCAGGGTGCGATTTTCGGCGTCGACGACCTGCGGATCGCATTGCCGATGCGTGACGGAGGGCAAACGGTGATTCGCCGTCAGGTGATGCGTCATGCGCCTTGCGTGGTCATGCTGGTGCATGATTGCGCGAATGACCGGTATCTGATCGAACGGGAATACCGTATCGGCTGCGACGCCTTCGCCTACGGTCTGCCGGCTGGACTCATCGACGGGGGAGAGGACGTGGAGGAGTCCGCGCTGCGGGAGCTTCGTGAGGAAACCGGTGTGGAGCCCGCCGGGCGTGACGGTGTCGAATTCGACCATGTGGGGCAGTTTTACTCGTCCGAAGGCATGACCGACGAGCTTGCCAACATCATGGTGCTTCACCTGCATGCATGGCATCCCGTCGAACGTCATTTCGACGGCGATGAGCACGTCGAATCGGCGTGGGTCTCCTGGCAGCGGCTGCGCGGCACCCGTATTACGGCCTCCAATTCCATGATCGCTATTCTTCACGAGCAAATTCGACGAAACCGGCAAAATACAGGCAAGAGTTCTTTCGAATCGTAAAAATAATCGCCGAACAACACGAAATTGCGATTTGGGGGCTGAAACGTGAGATACTTGAATCATGCAAATCAGACCCGGATCGATGTATCCACTCGGCGCAAGCTATGACGGCGCCGGCGTGAATTTTGCCCTCTTTTCCCAAGTGGCACAAAAAGTCGAGCTTTGCCTTTTCGATGAGGAAGACAACGAAACTCGAATCGAAATGACCGAGCAGAACTCTTATGTCTGGCACAACTATCTGCCCGGAATCCAACCGGGGCAACGTTACGGCTATCGCGTGTACGGTCCATACGACCCGACGCAAGGCCTGCGCTGCAACCCGAACAAACTGCTGCTTGACCCCTACGCTAAAGCCATCGAAGGCAACATCGACGGCGATGAGAGCCTCTACTCGTACTGGTTCAGAAGCCCCGATGACGTTACTAGCATGAACACGCTCGACTCGGCCGCCCATACCATGAAAGCGGCCGTGGTGAACCCCTATTTCGACTGGGGCAACGACCAGCATCCGAACATCTCATATCACGATTCCGTGATTTACGAAGCCCACGTACGCGGCATGACCAACCTCAACATGGACGTGCCGCCGGACATTCGCGGAACCTATGCGGGTCTGGCGTACCCCTCGGTAATCGAATACCTGAAGAAGCTGGGCGTCACGGCCATCGAGCTCATGCCCATCCACCAGTTCGTCAATGACAGCTTCCTTCAGGAAAAAGGCCTGAGCAACTACTGGGGATACAACACCATCGGCTTCTTCGCCCCGCACAACGCGTATTCCAGCTCCGGACAGCGCGGCGAACAGGTCAACGAATTCAAATCCATGGTCAAGGCCTACCATCGCGCCGGCATGGAAGTGATCCTCGACGTGGTGTACAACCACACCGCCGAAGGCAACAACCTCGGCCCGACCCTAAGCTTCAAAGGCATCGACAACGGTGCCTACTACCGTCTGGTCGACAACGACCGACGCCACTACTTCGACACGACCGGCACCGGCAACTCCCTGCTGATGCGCTCGCCGCACGCGCTGCAGCTCATCACGGACAGCCTGCGCTACTGGGTCACCGAAATGCATGTCGATGGTTTCCGATTCGATCTTGCGGCCACGCTGGCCCGCCAGTTCCAGGAAGTCGACAAGCTGTCCGCCTTCTTCGACATCGTCGAACAGGATCCGGTCATCTCCCGTGTCAAGCTCATCGCCGAACCTTGGGATTTGGGTTCCGGCGGCTATCAGGTGGGCGGCTTCCCGTCCAGCTGGTCCGAATGGAACGGCCGCTACCGTGATTGCGTGCGTGACTTCTGGCGTTCGCAACCATCGACGCTACCGGAATTCGCCAGCCGTCTGATGGGCAGCTCCGACCTGTATCAGGTCAATGGCCGCCGACCGGTCGCATCCGTGAACTTCATCACCGCGCACGACGGCTTCACCATGAACGATCTGGTGAGCTACAACGAGAAGCATAATGAGGCCAACGGCGAAGGCAATCGCGACGGCGAAAGCAACAACCGTTCTTGGAACTGCGGTGTCGAAGGTCCTACGACCATCAAGGATGTTAACGAGCTTCGTCAACAGCAGATGCGCAACATGTTCGCCACGTTGCTGCTCAGCCAGGGCATTCCGATGATCTGCGGCGGCGACGAAGTGGCGCGCACCCAGCAGGGCAACAACAACGCCTACTGCCAGGACAATGCGATCTCCTGGACGAACTGGGATCTGGACGAGGATCAAAAGGACCTGCTCGAATTCGTATCGAAGCTGATCCATTTGAGGCTTGAGCATCCTGTGCTGCATCGCCGCCGCTTCTTCTCCGGTCGCGAGCAGGGAGACGACAGCACTGCGATTCCGCAGGTCGAATGGATGGATCATACCGGCTCCATTATGGATATGGACGACTGGTCAAACACACACGCCTTCACTGTGATGATCTATCTGAACGGTTCCGATATTCCGGAAACCGACTGGTACGGCAATCAGATGGTCGACAATGATTTCATTCTGATTTTCAACGCGCATTACGAGCCGATCATGTTCACCCTGCCCGATGAGCAATATGGCAAGAAATGGCGCTTAATTGTCGACACGCATAATCCAAAAGGGCCAGAACTCAATTATGAGGCCGGTTTTGCGATTACTGCGCAATCAAGAAGCTTCCTGCTGTTGATGAGCGACAAGAAGCCGTCCAACAAGCACTACAACTTCTGACGGCGCACTCGCGTTATGCCGTCAGAATCCAGTGGGGTGGAGTCGTCGCCAATGCGATGGCTCCACCCCACTGGTATGTATATGTTGAAATCCGGCGGTTGCCGGTCAGCCTTGCATCAGACTTGTGCGGCGAGCCTCGAAACTGTGTCGGGAACAGTTTCGCTGACTTCCGCAAGATCCTCGACGGAGCGTGGTCTCTCAGATTGCGCCAGTATCAGCTGCGTCTGCACGCGATCCGCTTCGATGGCGGCGATCTGACGCGAGAAAATGATGAACCAGCCAAGGAACATCATGCCGGCCAACGCCTCCACATTCGTCAGCGTGTTATGCCCGCTCAGCCATTGGAATCCGGCATAAGCCCCAATCGCAATCGCAAGATCGGAAACCACGTATACGACCTTTGAGAGTTGCGGGGCAAGCCAAGGCAGGGCAATCATCAGCACGCTCATCAAACATGGCAGGCCGCGGGCGAACACGTTGTGCAAAATCGGATGCGGCGTGTAACGGAACATGCCGATACCTACGAAAGCGATGCCGGCCAACGTCAACATGATTGACAGCAGCAGAATCCTCGTACGAAAATGCTTCGGCGTCTCATTGATGGCATTGGAATCCAGATACTGTAATTGCAGACGATACGTGGTGATGAGCTCGGAAACGGCGAAATAGCTGATGATCACAATGCAGATGCCCGCGAGCGTCAGCGTCGAATTGAACATACGCGCGGCGAACGTCGTACGGTCGCCCAATTGAGAGAAATTATTGTTGTACCAGTACGGATCGTCGGACGTCAATCCTGCGATACTCACGCCAGACACCACGAAAAACGGCAGTAGGGAAGCGATCGTTTTGGCATTCATAAGTTCCGCCTGCACGAAAGTGATATAGCCTACAACGCCTGCGATGGCCGCGCATAGGATTGGCAGATAGCCTTTCAGCGTGCGGATGCCCATCATGTTGTTGATGATGGACAACATCATGAACGATGTGACGAAAATGGTCGACGCGTACACCATGGAAAGCGCGAGGATCTCGAAAATACGACGGACCGGAATGACCCAGCCATGCTTGAGTGTCAGCGAACGTGATTTTCGTGCGTAACCCAAACTGAATGAAACGACTCCGCATCCTGCCACGATTCCCGAGCAGACGGTGAACAGACGCTGCGTGACACGCCAGATGGCCGGGGCGAACTGCATGTATGCGTTCATGGCGAACCAGGCGATAATGGCGCATGTCACAAAGGAGATGATGCCTGACGATTCGGCCTGCTGGTGACGTCCCATGCCGTTCTCCTTTCCGAAACGCTATTGTAAGCCTGTCGTTGTCCAACCATACGCTATAATAGAAACTCGTGTTCACATGATGCGATTCCGTGAGGCGGATTCGCGAGGTGTGAACGTGAACGGGCTGTAGCGCAGTTTGGTAGCGCGTCTGCTTTGGGAGCAGAATGTCGCAGGTTCAAATCCTGTCAGCCCGACCAAAACCGTTGGAAACAAAGGTGTTTCAGACGGTTTGAAAAATCCTTTCCCCGGTTTCCGGTACAAACACGACGATCGCGGGAATTCCTCGTGGCATTTTGTGATATTCGCATAGTTCTGTCCGCCTGGGTTTTCAAACGGAAATGGTATGGATGGCATTTGATTGTCGAGTTCGAGCAAGATACGCACGCTACATGGCGAGATTGAAGCGTTGTTTGCCACGGGTTTTGGATACGATAAACCCTATGAACGCATCTCAAGAGAATCTTTGGCCGGCGCCGTTTGCCAGCAAGTCGCTTGACGCCACCGTTGTGGTGCCGGGCAGCAAATCCCTGTCGAACCGTTATCTCATTCTTGCGGCTCTCGGGCATCGACCCGTGCGATTGGTCGGTCTATTGCGTTCACGTGACACCGAGTTGATGATGGACGCGTTGCGCGCGTTGGGAGTGCGCTGCGAAATCGACGAGCAGGTTGACACCACGGTTACAGTGGTGCCGCCGTCCGACGGCCGGTTCCACGGTGGTACGAAGGTGTTCTGCGGTCTTGCGGGAACGGTGATGCGCTTTGTGCCCGGTCTTGCCATGTTCGCGGACGGTCCTGTGGCTTTCGACGGTGACGAGCAGGCGTACGCGCGTCCGATGAAGCCGGTGTTGGACGGTCTTGAACAGTTGGGGGCATGTATCGAATACCACGGCGAGGAAGGTCGACTGCCATTTACAATCACTCCACCTCAAACGGTGAGCCAGTGCGCTGAGCCGAGCGTGGTCAGCATTGATTCTTCGGGATCCTCGCAGTTCATTTCAGGACTATTGCTCATCGGCTCTCGAGTGCCAGGCGGTTTGGAACTGCATCACACGGGGGAGAAGACGCCGAGTTTGCCGCATATTCGCATGACCGTGGCCGATCTGCATGGTTCCGGCGTGCGTGTCAACGCAGACGAACACGCTCGCGTGTGGACCGTGCAGCCGGGAGCCGTGCAGTTGCCCGAAACTGTGACGGTCGAACCTGACCTGTCGAATGCCGCCCCGTTCCTTGGCGCAGCGCTCATCGCCGGAGGAACCGTGCGCGTGCCTCATTGGCCGGAATCCACCACGCAACCCGGAGG
>SAMEA3387504__coassemble_2405_pt1 | contig 10893 bp, 9 predicted proteins | sample SAMEA3387504__metabat2_high_PE_029 | metagenome-assembled genome bin SAMEA3387504 (sample SAMEA3387504) | Felis catus | biome: Faeces | place: United Kingdom | collected 2012
CGTGAGCACAATGGGCTTTCGCCAGTCCGAGGCGTCAGCCAGGGCAAGCAATTGGTCGATGGTCAGATAGACGTGCTTCTTCCTCCGCTTACGCGGCAATTCGATGCCTTCGCACGGATTGTCGTGTATGCACTTGTCGGCCTTGGCTTTTGCGAGCAGTGCGCGGAGGATGCCTTCGGCGCGGAGCACGACGCTCGCGCTTTTCAATTCGGCCAGTGCGCTGACCCACATCTGCACTTCGTCATGGGTGATCGACTGGACATCGCGCATGCCCCATTTCGGTGCCACGTGCACGCGCCAAGCCTGTCCCAGCGTCTCGACGTAGCTTGGTTTGGCCTTGGTTTTCTTCGCGGCCAGCCACGGCCCCCAGAAGTCCTCCACGATTCTGCGTCCGGCTTGAGGGTCGATGTAGGTTCCGACGCTTTTCGCGGTGGTCACGTTGGCCGCGCCCCATGCGTCGGCGTCCATCTTGCGGCGGAATCCTCTTTTGCCTGTGGGCGTGCCGTCCGGTTTGCGGTAGCGCACCTCGTAACGTTTGCCGCTTTTCGTCTCATATTGGCGGATTGTGTAGGCCATGCTCGCCCCTTCGTTTGCGTGGCATCAAGTCTATCAATCCGCTGTTTTTTCTTGTGTTTTTTCGTGTTTCGGCTTGCATTACTTTATTTACTGTGCTAATATAGTTTATATCAAGGAAAGGAGGTGAACATGGAACCCAAGGACTGGCTGCAGCTGATCACCAGCTGGGTCTCGATAGCGGTGACCATCTGGCTCGGCCTGCGCGACGATCCGCCGCCGGAAGGCAGACATCGCAAGCGCAAGTAAAAAAGGTTCCGGCTATCCCAACTAGCCGGAACCCAATCCAATCGTATCAAGGAGTTCCATGAGCATCATGACAAAGCAAAGGAAACTGGCCGTCACATCCATACTGTTCGCCGTCATCTCGGCCATGAGCGCATTCGGCGGCATGCACATCATGGCGGCGGGATTCGCCATCGCGGCAGGCCTCGCCGGATTCTTCGCCGGATGGAGCGGTCAATGACCATCGAATACCTGAGCGTCACCGACGTGGCCAAGCGCCTCGGCATCAGCACCGCCGCAGTCAGCGCATACAAGCTCCCACAACCGGACGCCCTAATCGGCCGCACGCGCGGCTGGCTGCCAGAGACCATCGACCGGTGGAACGCCAGCCGCCCCGGTCGAGGCGTCGGCGGCGGAAGGCCACGCAAAAACACCGAATAACAAGAAAAAGCCCCTCCCCCAGCAATGCTGAGAGAGGGGCGCATGTTAAAAACAAGGTGCAAAAATTTCCACAATCACCCGAATGCGGGAATTTTCTTCCAACCGAGGTTGAGTTTCGGGCGTGAGGTTGAGTCTCGCGCCCGAAAATTAATCACGGTCATGCGTTGCGCAGCGGGTTGTAGGCGACACCGAAACCGGACGCGACGACACCGGCGGCGGTGGAAATGAAACCGCCCACCTGCGCGTCGCCGAACATCATGAAACCCAAACCGACGATGGACGCGGCCAGAGAGGCCACGTAGATGACGGTCCTGACCGTATCGTTGAACACCCCGCTTACGCTGGCCACCGTCACCGGCAAGCAGGTGTACAAGGACTGGTATGCAATCTTCTGGAAGTACATCGACGAACACCTAATCGACCACGAGAATGGTTCCTGGTTCACCAGCTGAACAAGGACAACGAGGTCATCGGCACCGTCTGGCCAGGTAAGTCCGACCTATACCACGCTACGCAGTACTCACTGATTCCGCGTCTCGATCCAGCGGTTTCCGTCGCTCCGGCGATGAAGGCCAATGCGAACGCCTGACGGCACGCAATAATAAAACTTCTCCTTTTTTCTCCTCCTATTCGCGAAGAGCCCCGGTCACTGCACAAGGCAACCGGGGTTCTTCGTATATCAAACCAGATTACTCAGCGTATGCAATTCCCCTATTTTCAGCCACGCCTTCACCACTATTTGATGATCGGCCGTAAAGGCGCGGACACGTCGACGCTGTGTTTGTCTCCGATCACATTTGGATCGTTGATGATCTTGTCAACAACAGCTTTCTTCAACTTAAGATCGGAAGAATCGCCCCATACGATCACACGGTCTCCCCCATTGATTTCCGTGGTGATGGAATCCTGGGTTTCGGCAGTCACCTTGGTGATGGAGTTGCGCATCGATTCCGGCAATGAGCTGAGGATCTTCAACGCCTCCTTGATGGAACGATTGCTCAGACTTGTTTCGACATCCTTCACTTCAATGACGGGAATTCCTTCCACGGAAGCTCCGCTGACGGAATTCAATATACGCCCCTTGCTGTCGACCGCGGTCATGCTGTCCTCGCCTGTCTTGAGCATCGCAGCAGGCTTTTGCGCCTTGATGGTCACTGCAAGGGAGTCGGGCAGTTTTTTCTTGGATTGCGTGGAAGTGACTCCCGGAATCTCCTTGATTTTCTTTTCCACGTCATTGTTCGACACGAGAAGAATCGATTTTCCTGCTTGCTGGCCCGCAATATCCAACACCTGAGACTCACTCACCCATTCGTTGGCGCCGACAACGCTAATATTGCCGGACTCGAGACGGAATACCGATGAGAAGAAAAACAGCCATACCAACGCGCCTGCAACAACAATGACAGCAGCGGAAACGCACGCGCGCATGGCGACGACACGCGCGTTCGCCTTGCGTCGTTCTTTCAGACGCGCACTGAAATCAACCACCTTCGGGCGCGTTACCACGCCCAACGTGCCTGTGGTTTCCTCCAATGTCTTCGAAACGAAATCCTCGCCGGCAAGATTGCGCGCGTCCACGAAATCGCCTGATCTCGAACGACTCACGCTGCCTTTGTTGCCACTCTCAACCGTATTTTCCTGCGTCTTCTTCCCGGAAGAAGACGCGCGTCCCGCTCCACCAGCGACGGAACGGCCTTTCGGCTGAACCTGCTTTCCGGCATCGCTGTGTTTCCGGCTTTGGATGGTTCTACCATGCGACGTCTGATTTTCAGGCGTCGTTGCGGAACCATCCGAACCCGTACCTGAACTGATGACCCTTCGCGTCATCAGCCCTCACAATCCCAACGATGAGCCTGAAGGGAGTGCAGCATCACCTCGTCCATCTGTGTGATGTCGCCTGCGCCAACAGTGAAGATGACATCGCCATGATGAGCACGCATCGTCATCATCTGTGCCGCGGTATGCATATCCTCCACTCCGCGAATCCAATCCTCGGCAGGCGTGTGGTCAAGCTTAAGCGCCTCGTCCACAATGGTGGCGGAGCTAATCGTCGGATAGTCCTCCTGCTTTTCACGTGCGGGGAAAATGCCGGTGACGATCACATCATCCGCCTTGGCCAATGCTTCAGCGAATTCACTCGCAAAGAACATGGTCCGGGAGAACAGGTGCGGCTGGAAGATCACGCGAATCACCGACTGCGGGTACCTGCGGCGCGCCGCATCCAGCAATGCCGAAATCTCCGTAGGATGATGCGCGTAATCATCAACGACAGTCACTTGGCCGACCATACCACGCACTTGGAAACGACGGGCAGCTCCAAGGAACGACGTGGCGGCTTGGGCAGCGTTCTCGACATCGACGCCCAACAACGCGGCCGCAATAATCGCAGCGGAGGCGTTGCGCGCGTTGTGAATGCCTGGAACGGTAAGCGTCACCGGAACCATACGCTCATGTTCGCCCAACAATCCCGCGGGCATGTGTAAGGTGAAATGTTCGGCACCGCTTTGCGCGCTTTCGCTTTCCGATTCGATATGCACGAACGCGGCACCGTTCAAATCACCCAACGAAACCGTATCCTGCGTCGCATACACGACCGTACGCTTGGCCGTCTGCGGATCGAGAGCACGCAATACTGCAAGATTGCCTTCATCATCGCCGCACATCACCACCGATTTTTCGGCATGCTGAACATGATTGACAAAAGCCGCACGATAGTTTTCCTGCGTGCCGTAATGGTCGAGATGATCGGCTTCGGAGTTGGTGACAATGGCGATTTCCGGATGATACTTGGCAAAGCTGCCATCGGATTCGTCCGCTTCCGCCACAAGAACGTCGCCCTTACCAGCATGGCCTCCGTCAATCGTCACACCATCCTTGCCTTGGATGGATCCGCCGATGGCATAGCTTGGATCGGCCAGATTTCCCTCACCGGCATGGGTGAGGATATGGGCCAGCATGGAACTGGTCGTGGTTTTGCCATGAGCTCCTGCGACCGTCACCGCACGTTTTGCGTTCATCAGCAATGCGAGAATGTCGCTGCGGTGCACGATGCGTTCGCCTGCTTCGTATGCTGCGACGATTTCCGGATTGTCGGATTTGATGGCGCTGGAAAATACGACGGTATGTTTGCCTTCGACGTTTTCTGCGCGCTGCCCGAATTCGACGGTAATGCCGATTCCCTGCAGACGATCGGTTTTGGCGCTGGGTTCACGATCTGAACCGTCCACTTCAACGCCCTGTTCGTGCAGCATTTCAGCGAGCACGCTCATGCCCGCGCCTCCAATGCCGATGAAATGGGTGGATCCCAGATCATTCACGCCTTCCTGCGGACTGAACGACGCATGGGTTGGATCAAGAACGATGGTACCGGCTTCACGCTGGTTGTCAGACACGACTGCTCCTCTTGCATGTTTTTTCTAGCTTGTTCCATTATGGTCTCACCCATGGTCTCGCATATGGCCGATCATGGGTGGGATTTTGGAATGCGACGAACGCACCTGCCGTCGCCGCAGCCTACTTTTCGTCAATCATGGAAAGCACGCGCTTGGCCATGACTTCGGCGGCATCTCGAATACCGTATTGCCAGGCGTTGTCGCCATACTTGGCAAGCAGATCCGAATCGGCAAGCAGCTTCGGCACATGCTGTTTGACCCATTCGGCGGTGAATTCGCGATCAGCCACCATCAGACCGCCTTCCGCATCGACGACAGGCTGGGCGTTGAATCGCTGCTCGCCGTTGCCGATTGGCAGCGGAACATAAATCGCGGGGAGTCCCAAAGCCGTCAATTCCGATACGGTGCCGGCCCCAGAGCGACAGATAATCAGGTCGGCGCAAGCGAATGCGAGATCAATACGTTCCAAATACGGCGCAACACGATAATCGCCATCATTGCCATGGTCCGGGCCAAGCTCGCCAAGCACCTGTTCGCCGGCGCTCACCGACACCAATGAACGCACTTCATCATCTTTGCCTTTCCCAGTCAGATGAATCACCTGGGCGTGTTCCAGCAGCTCCCTAGCGGAAGCCGCCACCGCACGGTTCACGTTCACCGCGCCCAGCGACCCTCCAGTCACCACCACCAGTGGACGGTTCGGATCGACACCGAGTTGCGCTGCGGCCGATTGTCTTGTGGCAATGCGGTCATGTTCCATGCCATGGGCTATCGCTGCGATTTCGGCACGCAATGGCAATCCCACACGCTCGGCTTCAACACCCTTGCGTGGCTTCAAGCCGGTTTGCGCATAGGCGGTGCCAATCATGGACGCCCAGCGAGCTCCCAATTTGTTGGCCATTCCGGCACGGGCATTCTGCTCATGCATCGCGATCGGAATGCCCATCTTGTGCGCTGCCGCATATACGGGAGCGGACGTGTATCCGCCGAAGCCGACAACCACCTGCGCCTCATGACGGGTGAGAATGTCACGGACTTTGGCCGTTTCGGCCTTCCACTGCGCGGGAAACTTCAGCGCCGCCATATTGGGCCTGCGTGGGAAAGGAACCTTCTCAATGGTTTCCAGTTCGAAACCGGCCTGGGGAACCAAATCGTGTTCCAAGCCGACGACAGTGCCCACCACTGCGATATCGGCGTCTGGTTCAAGCTCGCGAATCACATGCGCCACGGCGAGCAGAGGATTGACATGACCTGCCGTACCACCGCCGGCAAGAACGATATGCTTCTGATTGCTCATAGTGTACGAGCTTAGCCCACGGCACCCCAGTACGCCGCGCGCCATACCGTCGCACACGCGGATGCTCACATTTCATCTACGTTTGCACACCGCAATACGCGGTAGCGTATGCTGCGGTCGCAGCCGACACTCAGACCCGCTGCATCTCCGCTTGGATCTGCGGCTGCTGCTTCATCATGCTGATGGTTACGCCTGCAGCGCCCAAACACAGAATCAACGACGAACCGCCCGCGGACACAAACGGCAATGGCACACCCATCACCGGAAACAATCCCACCACAACGCCGATGTTCACGAATGCCTGGCCGACGATCCACACGGTAATGCTGGCCAATACCAAAGTGATGTACCTGTCCTGCGATTGCAAAGCCACCACGAGCATGCACCATCCAAGCACCAAGAACAGCAGAATGACGAGAGAGGCGCCTACGAAGCCCGTTTCCTCACCGATGATGGCGAAAATGAAATCGTTGTGCGCTTCCGGCAGATATCCCCATTTTTCTCCGGAATTGCCGATGCCCACTCCAAGCAAACCTCCGGAGGCCATGGCGTATTTGCCATGCACCGCCTGATAGCAGACCCCCTGCATGTCGGATGCGGAGCAAGTTTGGTATGTGGCCATGATACGGCTGAGTCGGTTCGGACTGGTGATAACGAGTCCGCCAACCAAAACCGCACCGCCGCATGCCACGATAGCCAACCATTTGCCAGGAAAATCTCCCAACAGCAACGCGGCACCTGCGATCGCGAACAGAATCATGGCCGTGCCAAGATCCTTGCCACTCACAACCAACAGCAATGCAAGACCAAGCCACGCAATCAACTTGAGATATGCCTTATATGGTCCGACTTTGTTTATCTGCTTCTGCGCGTAGATCAGTTCCCGCGGCAGCCATATGCACAACGCAAGCTTAACGACTTCGGCGGGCTGGAAGGTAAATCCAAAAAGGCCGATCCAACCTTTGTTGCCTTGGACATCGATGCCCAAGGGGGTAAACGTCAGCGACTGCAAAAGCAAAGCGATAATCAGGAAGACGAAACTGAATTTCCTGATGAGCTCCGCCGGAATCATCATGCAGGCAACACCCACGATAAGTCCAAGAACGCAGAATCCCCCCTGTTTCAGTGCTTGGGACCACGGAGACTGTCCGTTGGCAATCATGTTTACCGAAGAGCTGGAAAACACCATGATCACACCGAAAATGGTGAGAATGATCACCGCGGTTCTGAACCCATGAAAACACCAAATCGGATTAAGCAGGCTTCGCAGACCGACATAACCATGAAAATCGTCGACCTGCTTTCCGACGGCGGCCTTCTTTTTCTGACGACTACTATCAACCTGCCTGGTTTTAGGCTTTTCCATGCTCGTTCACCCAACGCTGAGCCTGCTGTGCGAACTGGTTTCCACGATCGGCATACGACTTGAACTGATCCATCGACGCACATGCAGGCGCCATCAGCACCACATCACCGGATTGGACATACTCGCCCGCGGCATCAACCGCCCGTTCCATAATGACCCCATTATCCGCCGGATCGATGATGGTCAGAGGAATGTTGGGAGCGCTCGTCTTGAACGCATCCAGCATCGGCTGCTGATCCCTGCCGATGATGACCGCGGCTTTGATGGTATGCGCCTGATCAGCCACCAATTGCTCGAAACTGCTGCCTTTGGCCAGTCCTCCGGCAATCCACACCACGGATTTATCGGCAAAACTATTGAGCGAGGCCTTGGCCGCATGCGCGTTGGTCGCCTTGGAGTCGTCAACGAAACGAATGGCTCCCCCATCCGCCGTAGTGGCGGTGGCGACGGTCTGGATACGGTGGCCACCTGGAGTGAACTGCTTCAGGGATGCGATCGCCTTCTCCTTATCCGCGCCAAGTCCCAACACCAACGCCAATGCGGTCAATGCGTCGGCGAGCAAATGCGGATATACCGTGCCATCCGGCTCGGTCAGATGTGTGAACTCGGCAACTTTGGCAACCTGTTCAGGCTTGCCCGCCTCACCGCCCGCGATGCCGGACATGTCGACGATCCAGCCGTCCTTCACGCCAATCTGGCCATCTTGCGGTTCCGACAATGTGAATCCAACCTTACGGCAGCCTTCCGCGGTTTCGGCTGCGAATGCCAGCTTGGTCACGCGCTCATCATCCGCGTTGTACACCAACGCCTTCTTGGCATGGTGGAAGACCTTCGCTTTATCGGACGCGTAATTGTCGATACCGCCATGCCAATCAAGATGGTCGTCAGCGATATTGGTGATCGCCGCGCAATCCAACTCAAGAGAATCGGTGAAATGCAATTGGAAAGAACTGAGCTCAACACACAGCACATCATTTGCCGGATCGACTGCGGCATGGGACACCGCTTTGCCGATATTGCCGACAGCAGGTGCGGTCAAACCGCAAGCCGTCAACATCTCCGAAGTCATTTCCGTAGTGGAGGTCTTGCCATTGGTACCGGTGATGCCAATCCATTGCGCAGGATGCCCAGTGGCATCGCAATCCACCCGCAGCTGCCAGGCAAGCTCGACCTCGCTCATCACCGGAATGCCACGACGTTGCGCTTCGAGAATGAACGGGGTCCTCGGATTGAATACCGGAGAAGTCATCACCAAGTCGATATGATCCCAATCAATGTGGTCGAAAGAGTGCAGATCGGCATCAGGCTTCTTCTCATCCACGCCCAACACCTTTTCGGCGCGGGAACCCAACACCTCCATCATGCTCTGGCCAGAAACTCCAAGACCCGCCACAATCGCGGTCTTACCGCTCATATCCATATCCATCATCCTTCGATCGTCAGAACCTCATACGCCTTAATATCACAGTCATATTGCGTTCATTCGCAACGGCAACAGACCGAGCATCGACTGTCACAAGCCGGAACGGGCAACCCAATCGCCATAGAAAAGCACCAAGGCGACCAGCACGAACAGCAGTTCAATCATCCAGAAGCGAATCACAACCTTGACTTCGGGCCATCCCTTCAATTCGAAATGATGGTGGATCGGAGCCATCTTGAACACACGCTTATGCGTCATCTTGAAATAGCCGACCTGAATGACATCGCTCAACGTTTCCATGACGAACAGGCCGCCGAGAATAATCGCGAGGAATTCCGTATGCGTGGCGATGGACATGGCAGCGAACAGGCCGCCAAGCGCCAACGAACCGGTATCTCCCATGAAAATTGAAGCCGGATTGGAGTTGTACCACAGGAACCCGAAGCATGCTACCGCCGCGCAAGCCGCGATAATGGTCAGATCAAGTGGATCAGATACCGCGTAGGTAAAGCCCTCATGCCCCGATCCCTTAAGGTGGTAGAACTCCCAAAAAGCGATCACCGCATATCCCATGAACGCAATCATCGAAGAGCCAGCTGCCAAACCGTCAAGACCATCAGTCAGATTGATGGCATTGGTCCACGCGGTCATCAGGAAGTTCACCCAAATCACGAACAGCACGATAGCCACGACCTTACCCGCGAATTCGAAACTGAAGAACGGCTCCTCAATGAAGCTCATGCCGGCCTGGGCACTGGGGAAACCGGAATTCGTAGGCAGAATCAACGCCAGCACCGCATATATGGTAGCCAGAATGAACTGACCGATGAACTTGCCCTTAACCGTCAATCCCTCGCTCTGCTTCTTACGAACCTTCGCGAAATCATCAATAAAACCAAGCAATCCCATCGACAACATGGCAAACAGCACCAGCACCGCAGACCACGACGGAGTCTCACCCCGCGTGACGAAGCGGTACAGCGCCGACGAGCCCCAGCCCAACACAACCGCCAAATTGATGACCACGCCACCCAACGTAGGCGTGCCACGCTTGACTAGATGGGATTTCGGACCATCCTGACGTATGTATTGCCCATAATTCAGCTTGTGCACCAAACGAATCAGCAGCGGGGTGCCCACGATCGTCACAACCAGCGACACCACAATTCCGATGATGAGCGAAATCACCTGATGTTCTCCGTTTCAGTCAGACATTCTTCAGATAACGTCGTTTATTCGATTATTCGAATCTTGCCAAATATTCTTGTTCTATTGTGCAGCCAGGGCCTGCCAACGTTCGGCCAAAGCGCTCAAGCCGGAAGCGTGGGAGCCCTTAAGCAGCACCACAGCGCCCGGATGTTCCACGGCGAGTTGCGTCACCAGACGATCGGCCTCGTCAATGTCGTGCACCCAATCAATATGGGAAGCACATCCCGCAGCGGATGCACCTTCAGCCATGGCACCGGCCAGAGCGTCCAAAGAGGCATCGGATACGCTGCCGACCGTCAGCAACGCGTCAACGTCGCCTTCCACCGCATACCGGCCGATGCCAGCATGCAAATCCTTTTCATCCGGACCAAGCTCAAGCATGGCACCCAACACCGCAATACGGAACGGTTGGGTCTCAGCACCCGCCTTCCAACGCAACAATCCGTCAAGCCCCGCCTTCATGGAATCGGGATTGGCATTAAACGAATCGTCGATCAAAGTGAACGATGTTTCAGGCTTGTGCACCGTGGAAACAGCCATACGATGAGGACTGATGGCCGTGACGTCAGACAGCGCGGACGCGACCTCATCCATCGACATACCCAAATGCATCGCTACCGAAGCAGCCGCCAACGCATTCATAACGTTATGCTGACCGCAAATGCCCAGAGTGACCCCGGCATGCTCGCCATCACCATTGTCCAAAATGAAGCTCGGATGGTCCAATTCGTCGCAATGCACATGTTGCGCGCTGATTGCCGGCTTGCCGTCATTGTTCTGCGGAAGTCCGAACCACATCACGTCACCCGGAGCGATGGCGCTCATCGCAGCCACATGCTCGTCATTCGCGTTCAGTACGGAAAGACCACCTGGAACAAGACCACGGATGATTTCCGATTTGGCTTGTGCGATGCGTTCCGGCGAGCCGAATTCCCCTAGATGCGCGACGCCGACTTTCAACACGACC
>SAMEA3387504__coassemble_636_pt1 | contig 10503 bp, 7 predicted proteins | sample SAMEA3387504__metabat2_high_PE_029 | metagenome-assembled genome bin SAMEA3387504 (sample SAMEA3387504) | Felis catus | biome: Faeces | place: United Kingdom | collected 2012
GGCGTGAACGGCACGCCCGGCGCACGGAAGCCACGATGCGCGTCCGGCTGGGTCTTGCGCATCCACAGGATGCCGGCCGACACGATGATGAACGCGGACAGCGTACCGATGTTCACCAGCTCGAACAGCACGTTGATGTTGATGAAACCGCCGGCGATGGCCGTCAGAATGCCGAAGAACCACGTGCCCTTGAACGGTGTGCGGTACTTCGGATGCACTTCGCCGAAGAACTTCGGGAACAGTCCGTCGCGGCTCATCGCATAGCAGATGCGGGACTGGCCGTACAGCTGCACCAGCATGACGGTGGTCATGCCGATCAGAGCGCCAAGATTGACAACGAACGCCAGCCAGTTGAGACCGGTTTCGAGAATCACGCCGGCCACCGGAGCGTCAATGAAGTTCGCGAACTCCTTGTATGGCACCACACCGGTCATGATCAGCGTCATGACGATGTACAGCACGGTGGACACGGCCAGCGAGATCAGAATGCCGCGCGGCAGTGTCTTGTTCGGATTGATGGTCTCCTCGGCGGAGGAGGACACGGCGTCGAAGCCGATGAAGCTGAAGAACACGATCGACGCGGCCGGCACGATGCCGTACGGTTGCGTCGAACCCGGCTGGAACGTGTAGATGCCATACGGGGAGAACTGTTTCCAGTTGGCGGGATTGATGTACCAGACGGTGCACACGATGAACAGCACGATGATGGCCAGCTTGATCATCACCATGATGTCGTTGGTCTTCTTCGTCTGGTTGATGCCGATGGACAGCACCCAAGTGATGATGAGCACGATCACGAAACCAGGCAGATTGAAGTATGTGGTCACGCCTGGCGTGGTGCCGTATGCCGCAGTCAGTTCAACTGGCAGATGCAAGCCGAAACCTTCCAACAGTTTGTTGAAATATCCGGACCATCCGGCGGACACGGTGGCCGCCTGCAAGGCGTATTCCAAAATCAAATCCCAGCCGATCACAAACGCGATCAGCTCGCCGAACGCCAAATACGCGTACGAATATGCGGAACCGGACACTGGTGCCATCGCGGCGAACTCCGCATAGCACAATCCCGCGAAACCGCAGCAGACCGCGGCCAGAAGGAAGGAGATGCACAATGCCGGACCTGCGGTGAGGGCGCCCTTGCCGGTGAGTACGAAAATGCCGGTGCCGATGATGGCGCCGATTCCCAGCATGGTAAGGTCAAATGTTTTCAATGTGCGTTTCAGCGGAGTCGACTCGGATACGAGCTGGTCCACTGACTTTTTGCGAAAAAGATCCATGGTCTTAATTCCCTAAAAATGGTTTTATATGGGCTGGACCGGACGGATTTCCGGGACTCTGGCACGCCTCAAACGCCAGAAATCAAAGAAGGGCTGAACGCCTCTTATACGGGAGGTGTACGCGCCTTATGTAAGGAGAGTGTAAAAACCTGGCACGGACAAAACCGTGAAAACCCCGTGAATCGTCTCGCTAAGTGTGTGCGTCTTTTCGAAGCCGTCACGTGGGAGCGCAACAATAGAGTCATGACTTTCAACGCTGCCCGTGAATGGCAATTCTCATCCGAACAAGGCAAGGCCAATTATGAGGCCGCCCAAAAGCAATATCCGGCGCAGGCCATCGTCGATATGGCCGCATTGCGAAACAACATGCGTCATCTGGTGAGCGTGGTTGGCGGCCCGAATTCCGGCACCGCCGTGATGGGTGTGGTCAAGGCCGACGCGTACGGGCATGGTCTTATTCCGGCCGCGCTCGCGGCACTGGCGGGAGGTGCGACCTGGCTGGGCACGGCGCAATCACATGAGGCGCTGCTGCTGCGCAAGGCGGGCATCGGGCCGGACCGCTGCCACATTCTGACATGGGTATATAACGGCATGGCTGTGCCTTTTGACGAGCTGATCGACAATGATATCGATATTTCCGTCGGATCATTGCCGGGCATTGACGGCGTTGCGGCCGCGGCGCGTCGTCTTGGAAAAACCGCGCGTGTGCATGTGAAGGTCGATTCCGGTTTCGGCCGTAATGGATTCACGCCCGCCACGTTCGACGCGGCGCTCGCCAAGCTGGTGCCGCTCGCCAAGGAGGGTGTGCTGCATATCGTCGGCCAGTGGAGCCATTTGGCGGTGGCGGACGCTCCGGACGTTCCTGAATTCGTGGCATCCACCGACAGACAGATCGAGAATTTCAAGGATTTCACCCGTCGTATGGAGCAGGCGGGCATTGCGCCGGAGATTCGTCATCTCGCCAATACCGCTGCCACGCTTTCACGTTCCGAGATTCATTTTGAGCTGACGCGCCCGGGTATCGGCCTGTATGGTTATGAGGCTGATCCGGCCATGGGCACGCCAGGTACATACGGTTTGACGCCGGCCATGACGTTGCAGGCGCAGCTTGGTACGGTCAAGGATGTTGAAGCGGGCCATGGCATTTCCTATGGCCGCACGTACCTGACTCCGTCCGATACGTCCACCGCGATCGTGCCTGTCGGCTATGCGGACGGCATTCACCGTTCCGCTTCCGGTTTTGATATGGAAGGCGCGAAGCATGTGGTCAAGCCAGGAGGCCCGGTGCGTGTGATGACCACGGAGGGTCCGCGCCTCTACCGTGTGTCCGGTCGCGTGTGCATGGATCAGTTTATGCTTGACCTGCACGGTTCCGCGGAAAAGCTTGGCGTGCATGAGGGCGACACCGTGCAGCTGTTCGGACCGGGTCGCGGAGAGGATTATGCCGAGCCGACCGCCGACGATTGGGGCCGTGCCGCAGGAACCATCAGCTATGAGATCTTCACCTGCCTGTGCAACCGTATCCCGCGCCTGTACGAGCATGCCTCTGACGTGCTGTCGGTCGAAGATCTCGCCAAACTCGATCCCGCAACCCTCCTATAAAGAATCAGGCGTGCGATGGGAGGCACGCCGTGAAAGTCAATATGGTGGGCGCGGTACGTTCGGCGGTTGGTCAACGTGCCGCGCTTGCTGTTAAGGTGGTGAGCTATGCCAGGAATGATTCTGAAGGAAGATATCGAAAAAGTTCGCGCCACCGCCGATCTGTACGACATTGTGTCTGCAACGGTTACGCTCAAACCTTCAGGAACTGGCACATACGTGGGGCTGTGCCCGTTTCATGACGAGAAAACGCCAAGCTTTTCCGTGCGTCCGGCGCTCGGTGTGTGGCATTGCTTCGGCTGCGGTCTTGGCGGAGACGTGTTCGGCTATGTGGAGCATCAGGAGAACGTCGACTTTCGTGATGCCGTCGAGCTTTTGGCCGACCGATACCATATCGAATTGCGCTATGACCAGTCGAACGCCAAGAAGGAGCATACCGGTTCGAAACGTGCCCGCCTGTTTGAAGCCAACGAGGCCGCGCAGGAGTTTTTCGTCTCGCAGCTGATGACCAAAGACGCGCTCGCCGCGCGCAAACTGCTTGATGGCCGTAATTTCAGCCAGGCCGATTGCCAACGATTCGGTTGCGGATATGCTCCGCAAGGCTGGGATAATCTGGTGCGGTACTTGGCCGGCAAGGGCTTCACACAGCAGGAAATGTTGGACGCAGGTTTGGCCCGTCAAGGCCAGCATGGGGTGTATGACTATTTCCGTGGCCGCGTAACATGGCCGATTCGCGATTCAACCGGACGCACGCTTGGTTTCGGCGCTCGCAAGTTGTATGAGGATGATTCGATTAGCGCGAAATACATTAATACTCCCGACACGCAGTTGTATCGGAAAAACCAGGTGCTGTATGGCATTGATATGGCGAAGTCGGCGATTGTGAAGAAACGTCAGGCGGTGATCGTCGAAGGGTATACGGATGTGATGGCCATGCATTTGGCCGGCATTGATACCGCGATCGCGACATGCGGCACCGCGTTCGGTGCCGAGCATGCCAAGATCGTGCGTCGTCTGATCGCCGACGATTCGTTGGGTGCGGTACAGCTGGTTGGTCCGTTGAAGGTTGAAGGACAGGCGTTGAGTTCGCGTATCGTGTTCACCTTCGATGGCGATGCGGCCGGTCAGAAGGCTGCGATTCATGCGTTCGGCTTGGATTCCGCTTTTTCGACGCAGGCGTTCGTTGCTGTGGCCGACGACAATCTCGACCCGTGCGATTTGCGTATCAAGCGAGGTAATGAGGCGGTCCGCGCGTTGATCGATCATGCCGAACCACTGTATGATTTCGTGATCAAAACCGCGATCGGGCGTTTCGACACCACTTATACCACTGGGCAGATGGGCGCAGTCAAGGCGGTGGCGCCGTTGATCGCACAGATTCGTGACCGTTCCCTGTTGGATTTGTATTCACGCAAGGCGGTGCGCCAGATCGGCGTCGACTTGGGTATCATGCAGCGTGAAGTGCGTGACGCACGACGCAAACTGCAGGTGCGGGACGAAGATGCGTACGCTCCGAAACGTCGTTTTGCAGGCAATGCCGGAGCTGCGGTGGAACCGCGTATGGAACAAGGCGCGAATCCGTATGCGAATCCTTCCGCGCGGAAGGCGTTGGAACATCGTGATGCGGCGGAGCAATCCTACTATCGCATTGATGATGCCGTGTTCATTTGCGAACAGCAGTTCATGGCAACCCTGATTCAAGTGCCGCTTGCCGTTGATCCGACACTGTTCGCCAGTCTTACGCTGTCGAGCTTCATGACCCCCGTATTCCGCACGTTATTCCAAGCGGTCGCGGCGGCCGGGGGACTGCCGTCTGCTGATACCCCGCAAGGATTGTGGATGCACAATCTCACCAAAGCGGGTGGTCCGATGTTGGAATCCGTCATCAACGAGCTTGCCGTCATGCCATTGCCGCTTCCTCCGAGCGATACTGACGCAGAACGTGCGTCGCAACAATCGCAGGAAGGCAACGTGCAATTGCGCAAGCCGACCGACGACGAACGCAGATACGCGTCTGAACTCATCATTCGACTGCTTGACACGGGCATCATGCGCAAAATCGGCGCGGACCAGCGTCGCATGGCGCAACTGCCGGACGGTGCCGAGAAAATCGAGCTGCTTGGCCAGATTACCAAGCTGGAAACGTTGCGCAAGGATCTGCAGACGAGGGTGTTCGGCAATAACGTCGCCTGAATATTTGGTGTGCCGGAGCGTCAACCCCCGAACGTCTTTGTCGTTCACCTGAATTTGCCACATGCCTGAGTGCGGTATGAACAGCCGGCGAACGTGTGGTGAACGCAGGAAGAATACTTAACGAATTCTTGGCTGGTGCACGGTATCCTTCGGCGTGTTTTGCAATTGCAAAACAGTTTTGCCGGTTTGCAAAGTCAGGGAACAGTAAGGCGCATGGGCTGAAAAACGTTGGAATGGTCGGAAAAATAGTATGCCAAGGGTATGTGGTACGCGATTTTTCGGGTAAAGTGAATACGGCGTTTCTTGAGTAAATCGCCCGGGTCTGCAAACGGTTTGCAAACTGGATTCACGGAGGAATGAATGCGACGATTGGTCGTCAAAATCCTGAAAAACGAGACCATTCTCGTAGTTGCTTCCATACTTGCTCTTATTTCATGCTTTATCGTGCCTCCTGACAAGGAGTATGCCGGATATATTCATGCCAGCACCATTTCGCAGCTGATCTGCCTGATGCTGGTGGTGTGCGGTTTCCAGCGCATCGGTGTGTTCCGCATCATCGGTTCGCGGTTGCTGCATCATGTGAGCACCGCTCGCGGATTGGTGATCACGCTGATTTCGCTCACCTATTTTTCCGGCATGCTGATTACCAATGATGTGGCGCTGGTCACGTTCATTCCATTCGCGATCGCGGTGCTCACCATGGCTCACATGGAGGAGCATGCGGTGCTGGTCGGCACGTTGATGACCGTCGGCGCGAACGTGGGCAGTATGTTGACGCCGATCGGCAATGCGCACAACCTGTATTTGAAAGCGTTGACGGGCATGCCGTCCGCTGAAATGATCGGCATTATGGCACCGTATTCCGTTGCTGCGGCGGTATTGCTGGTGGTCATCGCCTGTGTGGTGTTCGGTAAGAAACCTGTTTCCGAATTTTCCTCTATCGACGGCAGCGGCATCGAACAGAATGTGCTCGCTCCGAATTCCGATCAGCCGCAGCCGGATGAGATTCGTGTGACCGGCTACGGCGCAGGTTACGGTGGTTGGCGCACGATCGTATATTGCGCGCTGTTCATCGTGTGTTTGCTGGCTGTGAGCGATTTCATTCCGCTATGGGCCATGTGCGTGATCGTGGTGGTGGCGTTCCTGTTCTGCGATCGCCGCGTGTTCCGCAATATCGACTGGGGATTGCCGCTCACGTTCTGCATGTTCTTCATTTTCATCGGCAATATGAAACGCGTGCCGGAATTCTACGAGCTGGCCGCCTCCCTGGTGGGCGCGCATCCGCTGGAAGTGGCCGTGGTGTCCAGCCAGTTCATCTCCAACGTGCCGACCACGCTGCTGCTGTCCGGCTTCTGCGACCAGTGGCGTGAACTGATCATCGGCACCAACCTGGGCGGCTTGGGCACGCTGATCGCGTCCATGGCGTCGCTGATCGGCTACAAGAACGTGACGCGCGCCTACCCGGACAAAAAAGGCCGTTATCTGGCCGTCTACACCGCGGTGAACGTGCTGTTCGTCATCGTGCTCGTCGGCCTGAGCTGGATTATCGAGTAGCGTTTGGCCGTCGACCGGTTTCCCTGACCGCTAATCTCAAGGTCGCCGGTTCGCACCTTTTGCTGAGATTGCATGAAAACCCTTGGAATCATTGGATTTCAAGGGTTTATTGTTACGTCGGCTGATGGTCTGGTGCTGTGATAATCTGTGCCGGGAAGCGTGTGCCGAGAAACGTAGGAAGGCTGAACATGCTGCAAGGATTGCTGGGAATTTTCTCCGGACTGATCACGCCGGTGCAGACCGCGGTGAACACGCGGCTCGGCCGTTCCATCGGCTCGCCGTTGCGCGCCTCGCTGGTGTCGTTCAGCGTCGGCCTCATTGCGATGCTGACTTTGACGCTGCTGCTTGGCCCGTATCCGCTGATTCCCGCCACCGCGGCGAACGGTCCATGGTGGATGTGGTTCGCGGGCGTGTTCGGTGTCACTTTCCTGACCGGCAATGTGCTGCTGCTGCCGAAACTGGGCAGTCTCAAAACCGTGATCATGCCAGTCACCGGGCAGATCGTCATGGGCCTGCTGATCGACGCTTTCGGCTGGTTCGGCACTACCGCGCAGCCGATTTCCCCGCTGCGCATCGCAGGTGCGGCGATCACGCTGGTCGGCTTTCTGCTTGCCGTCGCCGGACCGAATCTGCGATTGAGGCCTGCCATCGATCGCCCGGCTGGCGGTTCGGAAAATTCCGGCGATTCCGAAAAATCCGAAACTGACGGAAAAGCCGTACATGTGCCAGGTTCCGCGACCGTGCTGTGGAGTTGCGCAGGCATCGCGTTCGGCATGTGTTCGGCCGTACAGACGGCGTTGTTGGGCAAGCTGGGCGTCGCGTTGGGATCGCCGGTGAAGGCATCGCTCGCCTCGTTCGCGGTCGGTCTGATCTCGCTTGCGATCGTCGTCGCATTCGTCGACCGCACCTACAGCCTCGGCGACGCGCTGAAGAAAGGCAATCCGTGGTGGATGTGGGTAGGCGGATTGCTGGGTGCGACGCTGGTGATGTGCAACGCGTACCTGTCCGCGCATATCGGCACCGGCATGACGGTGATGCTGGTATTGCTCGGCCAGGTCGGCGGAGGATTGCTGGTCGACCGTTTCGGCCTGCTTGGCGTGCCCCGCAAGCCCGTGGCCGGCATCCAATACGTCGGCGTGCTCGTAGCCATCGTCGGCATTGTGCTCAAGGCGATGTGATTGCCGTGTCGAGTTGGCAACCGTGTGCGAACTGACTATACTGTGTTTAGTTTGGCCCTGTAGCTCAGCTGGATAGAGCATGTGACTTCTAATCTCAAGGTCGCCGGTTCGAGCCCGGCCGGGGTCACCATCAAGCCCTCGCGTCGTTTCATGCGGTGCGGGGGCTTTCCTGTCCATTGACTGGCAAGCCATTGGCTTGCGAAGATAGGGGAGACCATGAAGCGAATCGTCGCGGGCATTCTGGCGCATGTGGACGCGGGCAAGACCACGTTGTCGGAGGCGCTGCTGTACGCTACCGGCCAAGTACGCAAACTCGGCCGCGTCGACCACGGCGACGCCTTCCTCGACACGGACGCCATGGAACGGCAGCGCGGCATCACCATCTTCACCGAGCCGGCCGTCATCGCCACGCCCGACCTCACCATCACCCTGCTCGATACTCCTGGACACGTCGACTTCTCCGCCGAAACGGAACGTACGCTCGCCGTGCTCGACTACGCCATCCTCGTCATCTCCGGCGCGGACGGCATCCAAGGCCATACCGAAACGCTGTGGCGACTGCTCAATCGCTATCAGGTGCCCACATTCGTCTTCGTCAACAAAATGGACGCGCCTGGCGCCGACAAAACGCAACTGCTCGCCCAACTCAAGAAACGCTTCTCGGACGGCTGCGTCGACTTCACCGAGCCGATTGACGGCGAACGCATGGAGGAGATCGCCATGCAAAACGAAACGGCCATGGACGCGTATCTCGACACCGAAACCGTGCCGGACGAAACCATTCGCGCCATGATCGCCCGCCGTGAGCTGTTCCCCTGCTATTTCGGATCAGCGCTGAAAATGGACGGTATAGAACAGTTCGTCGCAGGTTTCGAACGGTTCGCGCAAGAGCCGCAATACAATGGCGAATTCGGCGCACGCATATATAAGGTGTCTCATGACGCGCAAGGCAACCGTCTGACCTGGCTCAAGGTGACCGGCGGCGAACTGAAGGCCAAGATGATGCTAAGCGGCACCGCGCACGCCGGCGACGCGGATGCGGTTGCCGAAGACGGCCAATGGCATGAGAAAGCCGACCAGGTGCGCGTCTATTCCGGCGCGAAATCCACCACCGTCGACACGGTCCCCGCAGGCACCATCTGCGCCGTCACGGGTCTGACGCAGACATTCCCCGGCGAAGGCCTCGGCATGGAGCGGGACGCCGGCAGTCCGGTCCTCCAGCCGGTGCTCACGTACACGCTGGAACCGGGGGAGTGCGACATTCACAAATGTCTCGTCGCCCTGCGCGAACTGGAGGACGAGGATCCGCTGCTGCACGTCGTCTGGCAGTCTCGCCTAGAGGAAGTGCACCTGCAGTTGATGGGCGCGGTGCAGCTGGAGATCATCCAGCAGATCATGCACGACCGTTTCGGCCTGGACGTCACGTTCGGACCGGGCAGCATCCTGTACAAGGAGACGATCGCCGCGCCGGTCGAAGGCGTCGGCCATTTCGAGCCGTTGCGTCACTACGCCGAAACGCATGTGCTGCTCGAACCGCTGCCGCAGGGCGCGGGAATGGCATACGCCACCGTGTGCAGCGAGGACGTGCTCGACCGCAACTGGCAGCGCCTCATCATGCAGCATTTCCAGGAACGCGAGCATCTGGGCGTGCTCACCGGCTCGCCGATCACCGATATGAGAATCACGCTGCTGACAGGCCGTGCGCATCTGAAGCACACGGAAGGCGGCGATTTCCGCCAAGCCACCTACCGCGCGATACGCCAGGGCCTGATGGAAGCGAAGAAGAAGGGCGATTGCCGTCTGCTTGAACCTTGGTACGGCTTCCGTCTGGAAGTGCCGCAGGACATGGTCGGACATGCGATGGCCGACATCCAGCGCATGTCGGGCACGTTCGACACGCCTACCGGCGACGGCGAATACATGGTGTTGAACGGCACGGCGCCGGTATCCGAAATGCGTGACTATGCGATGGACGTGAACGCGTACACGCACGGCCGTGGCCATTTAAGCTGCGTGTTCGCCGGCTACCAGCCGTGCCACAATGCTGACGAGGTGATCGAGAACATGGCTTACGATCCGGAATCCGACCTGGAGAACACGCCGGATTCGGTGTTCTGCGCGCATGGCGCCGGCTATCCGGTCAAATGGTACAAGGTCCCCGAATTCATGCACCTCGACTACGCCTGGCACGGCGAAGAAGCGTAAAACATGTAGATAGGCTGTCGACGCCGGACTGTGCAAAGTTCCGCGTGTCGGCAGTTTTTTTTAAAAAAAACGCGAGTGGAGTAGATGTGTGAGAAAAAGAAAACCCCACACGAGGTGGGGCTTGGTGGAGCGGACAACGGGACTCGGACCCGCGGTCTCAACCTTGGCAAGGTTGCGCTTTACCAACTAAGCTATGTCCGCAAAGGATTCCTGCCGTGAGAAGCAGGCATCCAGTGGGTGATATAGGAATCGAACCTATGACCCCTTCCGTGTGAAGGAAGTGCGCTAGCCGCTGCGCCAATCACCCGTGGGATAATTCCACCGGTTTCCCGGCTTCGTTACCCGCTTCGCGTGGGCGATACAAGATTCGAACTTGTGACCCCTTCCGTGTCAGGGAAGTGCGCTACCTCTGCGCCAACCGCCCGAAGCGAGTGCTAACTTACGTGGATTCTCGGCGGAATGCAAATCGTCGGCGTGTCGCGATGTTGGCGGGCGGG
>SAMEA3387504__coassemble_591_pt1 | contig 10475 bp, 6 predicted proteins | sample SAMEA3387504__metabat2_high_PE_029 | metagenome-assembled genome bin SAMEA3387504 (sample SAMEA3387504) | Felis catus | biome: Faeces | place: United Kingdom | collected 2012
GGCACCGTGTGGGGTCTGGACTCCTACGATCAGTGGGGCGTCGAACTGGGCAAGCAGCTCGCCAAGCAGATCACCCCGGCCATCTCCCAGGATGACGAAGCACTGGCCGCTCAGGACGCTTCCACTCAGTCCCTGATCCAGTTCTACCGCGCAAATCGCAAGTTCTGATTTCTCTAAGGATTAAATAGCCTTCGAAAGGGCTCTGCACGGGATGCAGAGCCCTTTTTGCTACCCCTGGCCATCTTCAAAAGGTCTGGCGGGTGAGGTATTTTTGAATATTGCTGTGCCGGGATTCAGGACGCCGCATAATCCTGATTCCCTTCGGGTCCAGCCGAGAACAATCGCAAGATTGAACGGAATGTTGCACAAACGCAAGTTACCGTGATTTTCGGCGGATTGGCAATCCTTCGCAGGCAGACCTGCGGAGAACATACGAGGCAGAACGAAATTGAAAAATCGTGAAGCCCTTACCTGTGCGCTGATATGCGGCGGCGACTCGAGGAAACACAATGGTTAACGCTATTGAGGCATTTGACGCCAAGCACATGAAGCCGGCCGAGGAAATCCCGGCTTTCCGTCCTGGCGACACCGTTGAAGTCAACGTGAAGATCAAGGAAGGCAACAACTCCCGTATCCAGGCCTTCACCGGCGTTGTGATCGCTCGTCAGGGTGGCGGAGTCCGTGAGACCTTCGTTGTTCGCAAGATCAGCTTCGGCACCGGTGTTGAGCGCCGCTTCCCGCTGCACTCCCCGGCCATCGACTCCATCAAGGTGATCCGCAAGGGTCGTGTGCGTCGCGCCAAGCTGTACTACCTGCGCAACCTGCGCGGTAAGGCCGCTCGTATCGTTGAGCGCCGCGACAACTCCGAGAAGTGAGTTTCAAACGCAAATAAAGCGTGAAATTGGCCCTCAGCCTCACGGCAGGAGGGCCTTTTTCTATTCTAGACCGCTATGATAGGGGTCAGTGTGCAAACCGGACGATAAAGGAATCATGTATGAGGCATGCCAAAGAAGAAAACAATAGCGGCGACAGCTTTGGCTTGCGCGACACCTTGGTCTGGTGCGGAATTCCTATTATTATCGTGCTGCTGATACGCATTTTCCTGCTCGGATTCTACGTGATTCCCTCCGGATCCATGATGAACACCATCGAACCAGGTGACCGCGTGATCACCTCGAAACTCACCCCGAAAGTCTTCGATCTGAAACGCGGCGACGTGGTGGTGTTCGAGGACCCCGACCACTGGCTGCGGCAGGAAGACAGTAGCAAACTCGGCGGTGACTACCTCATCAAACGGCTCATCGGATTGCCAGGAGACACCGTGGCATGCGAAGGGCCAGGTAAGCCGATCACCATCAATGGTGTGGCGATTGACGAAAGCGCATACATTCGCCCCGACGTGGATCCCAGCTCATTCGCGTTCAACGTGACCGTGACCGAAGGACACGTGTTCGTTATGGGCGACAATCGCGCCAATTCCGCCGATTCACGTTATCATCAGGGTGATTCCTCACATGGACTTGTGCCTATTCCCGACGTAGTGGGTGTCGGACTCGCGAAATATTGGCCGTTGAACCGCATCGGCGGGCTCGATGCGCACCATGAAGTGTTTGCCGACGTTCCGGAAGGAGGCTCGGCGGCCTGATGGCGGTTTCCGTAATTCCCACATTGGATTTGGAACGTGCTATTGCCGAACAAGGCTACGATGTGATCGTCGGCTTTGACGAAGTGGGGCGTGGATCTCTCGCAGGGCCGGTAATGGTTGGTGCGGCTGCGATTTGGGCGCGTGACTTAGACGGGCCGGCTGGAGCTTCGCAAGGAGGCTCGCAAGAATCTTCGCATCTGGAAGTGCCGAAAGGCGTGGCCGACTCCAAAATGCTGACCGAACACAAGCGCGAAGCCATCTTCGACGAACTCAAATCCTGGTGCGCATCTTGGGCGGTTGGCGCCGCCAGCAACAAGGAGATTGACGAGTGGGGCATTTCCCATGCACTCGGCGTAGCCGCGTTACGTGCGTTGGCACAGGCGGAGGCGAAGCTCGGCATTGACGGCAACGGCATGCTCTCCGGCAAACCGGTGAAGGTCGGCGCGATCCTCGACGGACCGAACGATTACATCACCAAGACGCTGAACACCTTCGACGCGCCCGAAGTGCCGGTGCCGGCGAACGTTACCACCAAAGTGAAAGGCGACCGGTATTGCGCCGCCGTGGCCGCCGCCGCGGTCATCGCCAAAGTCACCCGGGATCGGCTCATGGTCGAACTGGGAGCGCAACCCCAATATGAACCCTATGAATGGGCCCACAACAAGGGTTACGGTTCGGCCGCACACCGTGACGCCATCGCTGAATTCGGGCCCAGCGACCTGCACCGCCTCTCCTGGCATCTCGTCTGACATACGGCATCTCATCCGCAGTCCGCGATTACGCTAATCCTTGCGGATGATGCATGCCGGAAGGAAACCTGTAAGTTCATCCCGCCGTCTGATGGCCGGGACCAATCCGTTTCCGTACCGTAGGAAACATGGAACACATACTTCACGCGACCGATCTGGTCATGGATTATTCGACCCAACAGGCGACACCGAACGCCGCACACATGCTGGCGCTCAATCACGTGGATTTCGGCATCCAGGCAGGCGAAAGCATCGCGGTCATGGGACCGTCCGGTTCCGGCAAATCGACGTTACTGCACGCACTCGCCGGCATCATCACCCCGACAGCCGGCAATGTGATGTTTCGCGGTGCCAACCTGGCGCGGTTGAGCGACGCTGACCGCACCAAACTGCGCCGCAGCGCCTTCGGCTTCGTCTTCCAATCCGGACAGCTGCTGCCGGAACTGCCGGCCATCGAAAACATCGCGTTGCCGATGATGCTGGGCGGCGCAAGCTACCAGCAGGCCACCGACATGGCCATGCTATGGCTGGAACGATTGGGATTGCGCCAGCTCGCGCAACAACGTCCCGGCGAAATGAGCGGCGGCCAGATGCAGCGCATCGCCATCGCACGTGCGCTCGCCGCGCAGCCGGCAGTCATCTTCGCCGATGAACCGACCGGCGCGCTCGACCAGACCACCGGCCACGAAATCATGAGCATTCTCATGCGGACCGCACGACAGACCGGCGCGGCCGTGGTCGTGGTGACGCACGATTCGAACGTGGCCGCATTCTGCGATGCCACCGTTACCATGCGTGACGGCAGGCTGAGCTCGCCGCAGCAATCCCAACCTACCGCCGGAGGCGCACGATGAACATGTTCCGATTATGGCGATTGTTCCACCGCTCCGGCACCCGCGGCACATCCAGCCGCACCTCTGCGCTGGCCATCGTTGCCTTCGCATCCGCCACCGCCGTCTTCCTCACCGTGCTCGGAGGCCTGCATGGCTTCATCTGGCGGGCCTCCGCCGACCACACGTTCGGTTGCATGATCAATTCCAACAGGTGCGCGCCCGGTACATACGAAACATGGTCCAAAACCCTGGCGCACGCCGACAAGCTCGTCGCCACGGTCGGCGACGGCCATTGGACGGCCGACCAGGCCACAGCCGTCATGAACACCTATTCCGACGGCTATGTGCTGCTCGCCGCATTCGCCAGTCTGCTACTCATCGTGCCGTTCGTGGCGCTCGCCGGCTCGGCGGCCCGTCTCGCGGCCTCCCGCAGGGACGCACGTCTCGCTGCACTGCGACTTGCGGGCGCCACCACCGCGCAGGTCACGAAACTCACCGCGCTCGATGCGGGTGGCCAGGCTCTGCTTGGCGCGCTGGTCGGCATGGCCGGCTACTTCGCGCTGATACCGGCGATCATGCTGCTCGACTTCCAAAACCAGCATTTCACCTTCGAACAGTTGTGGGTGGGACTGCCTGCTCTGGCGGCCGTGACCGTCGGAGTCACGCTGCTTGCCTTGGTCTCCGCGCTGGTCGCCCTACGCCGCGTGGCCATCACCCCGCTTGGCGTGACGCAACGTACCGGACAACCCATGCCGTCCGCATGGCGCGCACTGATTTTCCTTGCCGTGTTGGCCGTAGGCTACCTGCTGCTCAACAGCATCTCCGCATTCGCGCACTTGGGTCAGATGGTGGTCTACGCCATCATCTTCGGCGTCTTCTTCCTCGGTTTCGCCATGGTGAACGTCGTCGGTACCTGGGTGGTGGCGATGCGCGCCAGATCGCGTGCGAAACACCCGAAGGACGCGGCCACTATGATTGCCATGCGCCGTATCCTCGACAATCCCAAGCGTGCTTGGCGCAACGTGTCCGGCGTGGCGCTCGCTGTGTTCATCGCGGGGATGACGTCGGTGTGCGGATTGCTCGCCACCGGAATCGGAGGCAACCACGACCCGTTCGACCCATCTATGCTGTACATGCGCGATATAGCGATGGGTGGTTTCCTGACGCTCGCCTTTGCCGCGGTGCTCGCCGCCGTCAGTTCCGGCGTGATGCAGACGGGCAACGTCTACGACCAGGCCGACGAGTACCGCATGCTTGCGTTGGAAGGCACGGATGAGGCGACGCTCGACAAGGCACGCATGATGGAAGTGATCACCCCGCTCAACACGGTGATGGCCGTTTCGTTGGGGTGCTCGGTGTTGTTGCTGTTTCCGATTCTGGCAACGTCGTTGCTCAATCCGGCTTCGTTGCTTACGTTGGCCGCGGGAATCGGCTTGTGTTATGCGCTGATGGTGCTCGGAGGGTGTGCCGCGAATCATGCGGCGCACGGGCTCGGTCATGCCGGCTACCGTACGGACGATTGATGGTCTCGCCGCGGCGGTCGTGGATACCGCGGCGAGGACTGGCGAGGTCAGCCGAGCAGCACCGCGATGATTGCGATGAAGATCGGTGAGGTCAGTGTCGAGAAGAGAATGCCGTCGCGTGCGAACGAGAGACCCACGTTGTACCGCGCCGCGTAGTTGTAGACGTTCTGCCCGGTCGGCAGGGCGGCGAGCACCACGCACGCGTACAATGTGGCGCCGCGGAAGCCCATCACGAAATACGACAGCAGGAACGCGATAATTGGCATCACGATGTTCTTCAATACCGCCACCGTGAACACCGCGGGAATATTCGACTTGTCCTGCAGCGGCTTCGTGCCGTGCAACGACATGCCGAATGCCATCAAAATCATTGGCACTGCGGAATCGCCGATCATGTCGATCGGATCGTAAATACAGTCCGGCACCACGAAATGACCGGTTTTTGCGGAAATCGCGGATACGGCGATGCCCAGCAGCGAACCGATAAGCAGCGGCTGATGCAGCGGCTGCTTCAGAATCTCCCTCGTGGAGACCTTGCCTTTGGTGGTCACATCGAGCACGGTCAGGCCGATCGGTGTGAACACCGCCTGTTGCATGACCAGAATCGGCGCGACCAAAGCGGGATTGCCCAGAATGTACGTGGCGATCGGCAGACCGATGTTGTTGGAGTTCAGATACAGCGAATTCAACGCGCCGATGGTGGCATCCGCCGCCTTCAGATGGAAGAACAGCCTATTGAGGATCAGAAACACCAATCCGACCAGCACGGCCGAGAAGAACGCCACAACAATGGAGGAGTGGAATATCTCGAAGATTCTCTCCTTGGACAGGATGGCAAACATCAGGCACGGGCTCGATACGAAAAAGCTGAACCTGTTGAGCACCATCTGCGCGGTAGGTCCGCCTATGCGCATGCGCGCGGCCACGTAACCGGTGCCGATGACGATGCCAATGACGCAGAAGCCTTCCAATGCGCTTAACAGACCAGGCATGACACTCTTCCTTTCGCTCTCGGCCGTTGGTTTGGCCGCTATCCAGTGTTGCACCATGCATATGGATAACATCCGATCCGTCTCAAAAGCGTTGTCGAACGGCGATGTCGGTTCCGGTGGTGCTGGATAATGGGCGGTATGAACGAACTTGAGATTGGATTTTCCGCTTCCGCCACCAGGCAGGAGCAGCTGAACGAGCTGATGGAACAGATCATGGGAACCTATTCCGTGAGCGACGACGAAGGGCCGTTGACTGACGCGGTCGAAGCGTTTTTGAATAAACAGCAGCATCTGACAGTGCGCAGGCATGGCGATACGCTGGTCGCATCCACGAATTTTGGGCGTGAGCGTCGCGTGATCCTCGCCGGGCATCTCGACACGGTGCCGGTGATCAACAATTTCCCGCCGCGTTGGCTGGAACCGGGCGATCCGCTGATTCGCGAGGATGTTGCCGCCGGCCATGGGCGGGAGCGCGTGATATGGGGGCGCGGTGCCACCGATATGAAGGGCTCCGACGCGGTGATGATGTATTTGGCGGCCGCGTTGACGGATGCGAAATACGATCTGACATACGTGTTCTACGACCACGAAGAGGTTGCCGCCGAAAAGAACGGCCTACGCAAGGTGGTCGAGGCGCATCCTGATTGGATTTCCGGCGATTTTGCGATTATCGGGGAGCCAACCGATTGCGGTATTGAAGGCGGCTGCAATGGCACGATGCGTTTCGACGTGATCACGCACGGCATTGCGGCGCATTCGGCGCGTGCGTGGATGGGTAGGAACGCCATCCACGCGGCCGCTGAGATTCTGAGCCGGCTGAACGCTTATGAAAATCGTGCGATTGAAGTGGATGGCCTGACGTATCAGGAAGGCCTGAATGCCACGCTGATTTCGGGCGGCAAGGGCACGAATGTGATTCCTGATGAATGCCGCGTGCATGTCAACTACCGTTTTGCCCCCGACAAGTCGTTGGCTGAGGCGAAGGCGCTGATGATTGGCGCGGATGCCGGTGCGGAATTGGGCAATGGCGAGCATGTTGCCACAGGTGGCGTATTCGAAGGCTTCGGCATTGAAATGAAGGACGAGTCGCCTTCCGCACGTCCGGGGTTGACGTCGCCGCTCGCGCAGTCGCTGGTGGAATTGGTGCGCGAGCGCACGGGGCGTGAGCCTCTGGCCAAGCTTGGCTGGACGGATGTGGCGCGATTCTCGATGCTGGGCATTCCCGCGGTGAATCTGGGTGCGGGCAGTCCGTTGCTGGCGCACAAGCATGACGAGCAGCTGCCGGAATCGGATCTGCTGCTGATGGCCAACTTGCTTGAAGACTGGCTGAAGTAGCTGTCTGCTGCCTTTTTCTGCCTCCTGTTTCTGCCTGCTATCGGCTGTTTGTTGTTTTCCGTCTTCTGTCTGCACAAGTCGGATCGGCTGTCTGCACGAGTCGTAATCTGTGTCTGCATTTCTCGCGAATCGTGATTTCTTTCGACTTGTGCAGACGGAGCAACGACTTGTGTAGACGGGGCCTGGGATTTGCGGGCGGGGAAAGCAGGCGGTGAGTTGCAGGATCCGGAAAATTTCCCGTCATGTCACGTTCCGTTGTTTTTTGTGTCATACTTATAGACGGTGGTTCTGCAAATCACCAATGCATCCGATGGCGTTGATCCCCTCGCGTGAAGTTCATGTGTGTCGCGAGCGCTGGTGTCCGCCGTCGCATGATGAGGACTTTTGACGGAAGTTGCTTCCTACGGGCGCCATGATGCGCGGCCACGGTGAGAGCGTGGTGTGAGAACCGTATGAGGCCTAAGCGTGGGCGGCGCGATTGCAGCGTGTCGTCGAGGAGCCATTGTGCCTAATACCAGTGAGGGCTTCGATCAGGTCGAAGCTTCGGCATCGCCTGAGCATGCCGTGAATGTTGTGAAATTCGAGTCGGTCCAGTCCGATCCTGCCCCGCGTCGCCGTCGTGGCGGTCGTCGCGTGGTGCGTGGCGTGGGAGCTGCCGGTGCGTCCTTGGAGTTGAAGGTCGAGGAGCATGCTTCGGCTCCGCTGTTCGAGGAGCCGAAGTTGCCGGTTGCGCAACCTGCGCATGATACCGGTGATTCCGCTGATTCCGAGGGTATGACCCGTCCGACCCGTCGCCGTCGTCGTCCGGTCCAGTCCGATGATGATGTTCGTGAGATTGCCGACGAACGGCCGACGCGTTCTCGTCGCCGTCGTTCGGTGCAGGTTGAGGATGAGCAGGACGAGGATCGTCCGTCGCGTCGTCGCAGCCGTTTCGCCGATGATGCGGATGAGTACGATGAGATGCCGCGTCGTCGCGCTTCCGTCGATGATTCCCATGATGAGGAGTCGTCTGTGGAGCGTGCCTTGGATGCCGTCGATATGTTGCCGGAAGGCCATGAGGTCCGCCACAATCCGCGTCCGATGATGTCTCTGCTTTTCCAGGAGCCGGTTTTGCCGTCCGTTGCGGATTCCCGAGACAGGGCAGACGACGATCGCGACGATTCCCGTAATGACCGCGGCGAGCGTAATGATCGCAATACGCAGGACCATGACGATGAGCAGGATGAGGATCGTCCGTCACGTCGCCGTCGCCGCCGCAATCGCGACGTTGCCGACGAAGAGCGTTCCGAAGACAATCGCAATGAACGCGATAATCGGGATAATCGCAATGATGATGCGGACAATGACGAGGAAGGCGGATCTCGCAAGTCGCGTCGTTCCCGTCGTTTGAACGCGCAGGAGCGTCGTGCCGCAGCTGAAGTCGAACAGATCGAAGAGGATTTGATCCTCGACGATATTACGTATGCGCCGATTGATGACGAAACCCGCAATCGTAATGATGATGATGACGACGAGCAGCCGACGCGTACCCGTCGTCGCCGTCGCAGCCGCGGCAATCGTGAGGAAGCCGACGAACAGCAGCGGGATAGCGATGAAGGCGAGTCCCGTCGTCGCCGTGAGGACGATGACGAGGATGAAGGCACGGTGACCCGTCGCCGTCGTCGCCGTCGTGGCGGTGCGAAGACGGATGAGACGGAAGAGCCGCTCGTGCGTCGTTCCCGCAAGCAGCAGTACATCGACGAGATCACCGACGTCGAAGGTTCCACCCGACTTGAGGCCAAGAAGCAGCGTCGCCGTGACAATCGCCGTGAGCGCAGCCGTCAAAGCCAGCTCATGGAGCAGGACTTCCTGGCTCGCCGCGAGCATGTCGACCGCCTGATGGTGGTGCGCGAACGCGAACGCCACACGCAGATTTCCGTGATCGAAGACAATGTGCTCGTCGAACATTACGTGTCCGACATTCAGGAAGTCGCCACTGTGGGCAACATCTATCTGGGCCGCGTGCAGAACGTGCTGCCGAGCATGGAAGCCGCGTTCGTCGACATTGGTCAGGCGCGTAACGGCGTGCTCTATGCGGGTGAGGTGAACTGGGATTCCGCACGGTTGGAAGGCCAGCCTCGCCGCATCGAACTCGCGTTCAAGTCGGGGGACCCGGTGCTCGTGCAGGTCACCAAGGATCCGATCGGACATAAGGGTGCGCGACTGACCTCGCAGGTCACCCTTGCGGGCCGTTTCCTGGTGCTCGTGCCATCCGGTGGCATGACGGGCGTGAGCCGCAAGCTCAGCGAGCGTGAACGTTCCCGCCTGAAGAACATCGTGTCGAAGATCGCGCCGAAGGATATGGGCGTGATCATCCGAACCGCGGCCGAAGGCGCTTCCGAAGAGGCCATCACCAAGGATCTCGAGAACCTGGTGCGCCAGTGGGAACGCATCACCGCTAAGCGCGACGAGTTCCTGCACGGCAAGCGTCCGAAGCTGTTGCAAGGCGAGCCGGACGTGGCCATCCGCGTGGTGCGCGACATCTTCAACGACGACTTCTCCAAGATGATCGTGGAAGGCGACCGCGTGTACGAGCGTATCGAGGAATACCTCGACACGATGGCCCCCGACCTGAAAGACAAGCTCGAGAAGTGGGATCCGGCCGAACATGACGGCAAGGACGTGTTCGACAAGTGGCAGATCGACTCCCAGTTGCGTAAGGGCATGGAACGTCAGGTCTACCTGCCGTCCGGCGGTTCGATCGTCATCGACCGCACCGAGGCCATGACCACCATCGACGTGAACACGGGCCGTTTCATCGGCCGCGGCAAGAGCCTCGAGGAAACGGTGACCCGTTGCAACCTCGAAGCGGCCGAAGAGATCGCGCGACAGCTTCGTCTGCGCGACATCGGCGGCATGGTGATGATCGACTTCGTCGACATGGTCATGCCGGCCAACAGGGATTTGGTGCTCCGCCGACTGGTGGAGTGCCTGGCGCGCGACCGCACCAAGCATCAGGTGGCCGAAGTCACCTCGCTGGGACTGGTGCAGATGACGCGCAAGCGCATCGGCCAGGGTCTGGTGGAGGCGTTCTCCGAGGAATGCCCGACCTGCAAGGGCCGCGGCTTCATTCTTCATGACGAGCCGACCGTGTCCGCGGATTATGACGATCCGTACGCCTTGAAGGGCGGCGATCCGTTCGTCAAGACCAACAAGCATGGCCATGGCACGGACGTGCAGGTGCCGAAGGGCTCCTCGCCGGACGTGAAGGCCAAACTCGCGCAGATCGCGGCGGCAGCCGTGGCCGCCAACAATGCGGACCTGGGCGAGGAAGAACAAGAAGAATAAAGGAAAATCCCGGTATGTCAACTTGACACGCCGGGAGCAGACTTGCGGTTGTACGCGGGTATGTGTAGATT
>SAMEA3387504__coassemble_735_pt1 | contig 10029 bp, 5 predicted proteins | sample SAMEA3387504__metabat2_high_PE_029 | metagenome-assembled genome bin SAMEA3387504 (sample SAMEA3387504) | Felis catus | biome: Faeces | place: United Kingdom | collected 2012
AAACAATGCTCCTTGCCATCCAACGAAAGAAACCACCACAGGACGAGACCCGACCCAACAAGCGGGTCGGAAAGTGTGCCGCGTTCGCCCGTTAGTACCGGTCGGCTCCACCCCTCGCGGGGCTTCCACCTCCGGCCTATCGAACACGTGTTCAACATGCGGGCTACAGACACCGAAGTGCCAAGGAATCCTAATCTTGGAGCAGGCTTCCCGCTTAGATGCTTTCAGCGGTTATCCCTCCCGAACGTAGCCAACCGGCCATGCCGCTGGCGCGACAACCGGCATACCAGAGGTTCGTCCACCCAGGTCCTCTCGTACTATGGGCAGGCCTCCTCAGGATTCCAACGAGCGCAGAGGATAGAGACCAAACTGTCTCACGACGTTCTGAACCCAGCTCGCGTGCCGCTTTAATCGGCGAACAGCCGAACCCTTGGGACCTGCTCCAGCCCCAGGATGCGACGAGCCGACATCGAGGTGCCAAACCATCCCGTCGATATGGACTCTTGGGAATGATCAGCCTGTTATCCCCGGGGTACCTTTTATCCGTTGAGCGATGCCGCGCCCGTGCGCCGGCACCGGATCACTATCTCCGACTTTCGTCCCTGCTCGGACCGTCGTCCTCGCAGTCAAGCCCGCTTGTGCGATTACACTCGACACCCGATTGCCAACCGGGCTGAGCGGACCTTTGAGCGCCTCCGTTACTCTTTGGGAGGCAACCGCCCCAGTTGAACTACCCGCCAGGCACTGTCCCTGACAAGGATGACTTGTCGAGGTTAGACGTCAAACGAGAACAGAGCGGTATTTCACCTTGCGGCTCCACATGAGCTGGCGCCCACGCTTCGAAGCCTCCCGCCTATGCTACACAATCCGCGCCTAACGCCAATACCAAGGTATAGTAAAGGTCCCGGGGTCTTTTCGTCCTTCTGCGCTTAACGAGCATCTTTACTCGTACTGCAATTTCGCCGAGCTCCTGGTCGAGACAGTGGGGAAGTCGTTACGCCATTCGTGCAGGTCGGAACTTACCCGACAAGGAATTTCGCTACCTTAGGATGGTTATAGTTACCACCGCCGTTTACCGGGGCTTGAATTCACCGCTTCGTCCCCGAAGGGACTGACGGATCCTCTTAACCTTCCGGCACCGGGCAGGCGTCAGTGCATATACAGCGGCTTGCGCCTTCGCATGCACCTGTGTTTTTGGTAAACAGTCGCTACCCCCTGGTCTGTGCCACCCCCCAACGCTCCGAGGGCAAGCCTCTTCACGCCCGGGGGTCTCCCTTATACCGAAGGCACGGGAGTGATTTGCCGAGTTCCTTGACCAGGATTCGCTCGATCGCCTTGGTATTCTCTACCTGACCACCAGTGTCGGTTTGGGGTACGGGCGGCGACGCCCCTCGCGCCGAGGCTTTTCTCGACGGCCTGGACCACCGGATATCGCGCCATAAAAGACGCCCATCATCACACCTCACCCTACGCGCCCCACGGATTTGCCTATGGGACGGGCTGCGTGCTTGACCACGGAAAACCACCTCCGCGGCCGGCTCCCATTCCGTGTCACCCCTGTGCGCTAGCCTACCAGGACTACGCTCCCAACGGCCGCGGACCCCGAACCCCGAAGGGAACGACGCCACGCGACCGGAGGTTAGTACTCATCCGTTCGGCTCTTACGGTACGCCGCCGGTACGGGAATATCCACCCGTTCATCCATTCGACTACGCCTGTCGGCCTCGCCTTAGGACCCGACTCACCCGGGGACGACGAACGTGGCCCCGGAACCCTTGGTCATCCAGCGGACGGGATCCTCACCCGTCTCTCGCTACTCATGTCTGCATTCTCACTCCCGCGCGGTCCACGGCACGGTTCCCCGGCCGCTTCGCCCCACGCGGGACGCTCTCCTACCCAACGGCCACAAAGGCCGCTGCCGCGTCTTCGGTGGTGTGCTTGAGCCCCGCTACATTGTCGGCGCGGAACCACTAGACCAGTGAGCTGTTACGCACTCTTTCAAGGATGGCTGCTTCTGAGCCAACCTCCTGGCTGTCTATGCGACTCCACATCCTTTCCCACTTAGCACACGCTTCGGGACCTTAGACGACGGTCTGGGCTGTCTCCCTCTCGACGACGGAGCTTATCCCCCGCCGACTCACTGCCGGAATACACGTCAACGGTATTCGGAGTTTGGCTGCTATTGGTACCCGATATGGGCCCGCAAGCATCCAGTAGCTCTACCCCCGCGACGCAATCGACCGACGCTGCACCTAAATGCATTTCGGAGAGAACCAGCTATCACGGAATTTGATTGGCCTTTCACCCCTAGCCCCAGGTCATCCCCCCGGTTTTCAACCCAGGTGGGTTCGGTCCTCCACGCGGTCTTACCCGCGCTTCAACCTGCCCAGGGCTAGATCATCCCGCTTCGGGTCCAGGGCGCGCGACTCAAAACGCCTTTTGAGACTCGCCTTCGCTACGGCTCCCCCACCACGGGTTAGCCTCGCCACGCACCACTGACTCGCAGACTCATTTTTCGATAGGCACGCCGTCACCCCACAAGGAGGCTCCGACGGATTGTAGGCGCACGGTTTCAGGAACTCTTTCACTCCCCTCCCGGGGTGCTTTTCACCTTTCCCTCACGGTACTGGTACGCTATCGGTCAGACAGGTATGCTTAGACTTACCCCACGGTCGGGGCCGATTCACACGGGATTCCACGAGGCCCGCGCTACTTGGGACAACACGATCGGAAGACGGCAAGCTTCCAGGTACGGGGCTGGCACCCTCTGCGGCCAGGCCTTCAAGCCTGTTCCCCTGGCAAGCCGTTTTATGACTCCCGCCCGGTCCGTCGGAACCGGGACACACGCTCCCGCAACACCACGAACGCAACCCCCGACGGGTATCACGCGCCCATGGTTTGGTCTGATCCGCTTTCGCTCGCCACTACTCACGGAGTATCCCTTCCTGCAGGTACTGAGATGTTTCACTTCCCTGCGTACCCCCGGAACAAAGGTCCGTGCCGGCCCATGACGGCCGGCGGGTTGCCCCATTCGGAAATCCTCGGATCGAAGCCATGTTGGAGGCTCCCCGAGGCTTATCGCATCCTCAAACGTCCTTCATCGGTACTGTCTGCCAAGGCATCCACCATACGCCCTTCAGGGCGGCACACGCCCCGAAAAACCCTAATGATAGCTTCAAACGCCAGACGACAAATCATCACACTGTAAAAAATGATCACAAAACGATCGATCTCGAAACCAGACTCCAAAAAAGAAGCCTGGCGAAATCGCGATAAAGCAAGCAGGACAAAAAATCCTGCATTGCTCGCGTCCACTATCCAGTTCTCAAACCACCACGCGCCCCGACCGGACCCGACCCGCGGCCCGCAAGGCCGACGGCGTCCCGCCAGGGGCATCCGGAAAACCGCACGCACCCAAAACGGATGCGGGTGGCGGTCCGGGAACCCAAAAGCATACCCATACCACTCCCCGCAAGGCCCCAAGGACCCGCGAAGCCAACGATCTCTTCCACACCAGCACGCCCACACCAAACCGGAGACGATCCCCGGCGCATGGGCCACACGACGGACGCCAGACCGGCGTCCTGAAAAACTCCGTAGAAAGGAGGTGATCCAGCCGCACCTTCCGGTACGGCTACCTTGTTACGACTTAGTCCCAATCACGAGTCTCACCTTAGACGGCTCCCCCCAAAAGGTTGGGCCACCGGCTTCGGGTGCTACCCACTTTCATGACTTGACGGGCGGTGTGTACAAGGCCCGGGAACGCATTCACCGCGGCGTTGCTGATCCGCGATTACTAGCGACTCCGCCTTCATGGAGTCGGGTTGCAGACTCCAATCCGAACTGAGACCGGTTTTAAGGGATCCGCTCCCCCTCACGGGGTCGCATCCCGTTGTACCGGCCATTGTAGCATGCGTGAAGCCCTGGACGTAAGGGGCATGATGATCTGACGTCATCCCCACCTTCCTCCGAGTTGACCCCGGCGGTCCCCCGTGAGTTCCCACCACGACGTGCTGGCAACACAGGGCGAGGGTTGCGCTCGTTGCGGGACTTAACCCAACATCTCACGACACGAGCTGACGACGACCATGCACCACCTGTGAACCCGCCCCGAAGGGAGGCCCCATCTCTGGGGCTGTCGGGAACATGTCAAGCCCAGGTAAGGTTCTTCGCGTTGCTTCGAATTAAGCCACATGCTCCGCTGCTTGTGCGGGCCCCCGTCAATTCCTTTGAGTTTTAGCCTTGCGGCCGTACTCCCCAGGCGGGACGCTTAATGCGTTGGCTGCGGCACGGAGACCGTGGAATGGTCCCCACATCCAGCATCCACCGTTTACGGCGTGGACTACCAGGGTATCTAATCCTGTTCGCTCCCCACGCTTTCGCTCCTCAGCGTCAGTAACGGCCCAGAGACCTGCCTTCGCCATTGGTGTTCTTCCCGATATCTACACATTCCACCGTTACACCGGGAATTCCAGTCTCCCCTACCGCACTCCAGCCCGCCCGTACCCGGCGCAGATCCACCGTTAAGCGATGGACTTTCACACCGGACGCGACGAACCGCCTACGAGCCCTTTACGCCCAATAATTCCGGATAACGCTTGCACCCTACGTATTACCGCGGCTGCTGGCACGTAGTTAGCCGGTGCTTATTCGAAAGGTACACTCACCCGAAGGCTTGCTCCCGATCAAAAGCGGTTTACAACCCGAAGGCCGTCATCCCGCACGCGGCGTCGCTGCATCAGGCTTGCGCCCATTGTGCAATATTCCCCACTGCTGCCTCCCGTAGGAGTCTGGGCCGTATCTCAGTCCCAATGTGGCCGGTCGCCCTCTCAGGCCGGCTACCCGTCGTAGGCTCGGTGGGCCGTTACCCCGCCATCAACCTGATAGGACGCGACCCCATCCCATACCGATGAAATCTTTCCCGACACCCCATGCGAGGAGTCGGAGCATCCGGCATTACCACCCGTTTCCAGGAGCTATTCCGGTGTATGGGGCAGGTCGGTCACGCATTACTCACCCGTTCGCCACTCTCACCACCAAGCAAGCCTGATGGATCCCGTTCGACTTGCATGTGTTAAGCACGCCGCCAGCGTTCATCCTGAGCCAGAATCGAACCCTCCACAAAAAAACTTTGCAGAAAGCCAACATGTGACTCTCAAAAATAAGAAAATTGACGATCGCCTTATAAGGAAAGGCGCATCGCACGAAAACCCCACCGTCCTTCAAGGCCTCCCGGCCACTCGCGAACGAGCGGACGATGAACTGGCAATCATTGACTATAAAGAAGTAGTACAAATACGCTCTTGAGTTCTCAAACCACCACCACACCAGCAGACCGTCCCGAACCTCAGGAGCGGAACCGCCGTGCTGAGCAGCGAGATGTAAACTTACACGTCCTTGCCGATCTACGCAAATCGACCTTCCGCAAACACCGTGTAAACCGTTGCAAAACAACGCATCCCTCGGCGTGTCGAAATCGCAGGAAAATCGAGTGATGAGCACCATTTCACAGCACAATCCCGCTGGAAAAACCTCAACATACCTCGCTACAGGTCAACATCCGGGCGTGTCACACACGAGACGAACGAATGACAGAAAGGTACAAGACAAACAGCGGGCAAAACATCCAGCGGGAACAGACACAACACGACTACGCCTGACACACATCCAGCAACGTCAATTCGTCCGACCAACTTACGCCTTGCCACATAACCTGCGAGCGACTCCGTCTACCAGCGCTTGCCACAGCGCTTGCCACCATTGCCGGGCCTGCCACCGGCGCCCCACGGCCCGCGCCCCTCGGCATGCAGCACACCCAGATGATGCTTCATGGCGACCAGCATGATGTGCGTATCTTCCAAGCCAAGATGTCGTTCGCTTTTGGATGCATCCAACGCGCCCTGACGTTTGGCATACGCATCCAACGTATTGTTGCCGTGCGGATGCTCATCATCGGGAATCGACCCCTCATCCCAACGACGGCTCATCGGCAATGTGTCGATGATCGTGATATTGCCGGCACGATAGCTTTCCGCATATCCAGCGACGTTCAGCATGAAAAAGCTATGCTCGAACCGGGCGTTATGCGCAACATATGGCTGCTGTTCGAGTCGTTGCAGCAATCCGATCTGAGCTTCGGGCCATTCGTCGAACAGACGAAAGTCCGCGCTGGCGCGATCGCGCACGTCAATACCGGTAAGGTCGAGAATCAGAGGATTGCCAAGCAGCGCATTCTGCGCGGGAACGCCGAAGGAAAGACGTGCCTGGCCATATGCATCGCCGGTCTCGTAATAATCCTGTTCGTAGCGGTAGCCCGCGGGCTCGCCGGCAGGACGAGGCGAGATCATGTTCATGAATTCGAATCCGGCATCGATGATGTACACGCGAGCCGGATCCGTACCCGTAGTTTCGATATCAATGCCCATCACCGTGTCGACGTCACGGCCGGGAAGGTAGGCGTCACGCCAATCCGACTTTTTGTAATCCGCCAAACGTCGGTCCTGCGCGGCTTCCGCCGAGTCAGCGGAACCGCCAGCGGATCCGAGGGAGCCATAGTCGAACACCTTCGAGCCTCCCGGACTCGTCACCCCGCTCAAATTCGCGCGTGACATGGCGTAATCGCTGGCACGCTTCTGTTCACGTTCCGCGGCACGACGTTCGGCACGGCCATTGACGATCTGCGCGGTACGATCCTGAATATCGTTAAGATTCACGAGGCTTTCCGCTCCGGCAACAGACTGCAGCACGGGCACTATCACCCGCTCCCGCCGCTCTTCGGCAATCGTCCACAATCCCATCGCAACACCAATGCGCCGCAACACGGCAATTTCGTCGCACAACCTACGGTTCGCATAGGCGAGCGCGCGAGGCAAACGGTATGAAGCGATCAGACGGTCGAAATCCGTCATGAAGGTGGTATTGCATTGCGCGATGATGGATTCGAGCCGGTCACGGACCGCTAAATCCTTTTTCAGCAGATTATGCAACTGTTGAACGGATAGTACCGAATCCTGCATGGGATCCGTTTTCTCCGAGGTCGACGAAAACGTGGTATCCGCGGCATTCAGAACGGCGATCAGGTCGATGCCTTGGCTTTTGGCGGCTCCGATGCCGTGTTCCAAGTCGAGAGACATGACCCAATGCCAGTCGATGCGCTCATTGTCGGCGTTTTTCGGCATCGATGCCGACCATTGGCTGATGTCTTGTTTGGCTTCGGTAAGCCAGGAACGGCCCGTCTTTGCTTCGCTCATACTTTGCATGGTAGCCGAGAGGGGGCGCAGTACACGTCGGCGCGTACAAAAACCCATGATGCTTCTCGGATAGCGCAATCTTAAGTTTTTTGAGATTCGAAAGGTTATCTTGGGTTCGTTTTATTTCGTTGATTTTCGGTAAGAGAAAGAACAATGCTACGAAAAACGATTATGTTCACCAAGCATTCGTCGTCAGGATACGATCATGCGCGTTGCAGACGGAGCACGACGTCGCGTACGAAATCATTCCATCGCAACGCGAACGCCGATATTGTCGATAATGCTGCGAAATGCAAACATGGTTACGCTCATACGTGCGTCTGCCGTGGGGAGTGTGATGCGTGCGCGCGTTGCACTGGTTATGCGCATGGTGGTATGACGAAAAAATGACGGTATGACAAAAAGGGAGAGGCCTGTGGGCCTCTCCCCCTGCAGGATATTCCGCGGATTGCGCAACGATAGGATTCCGTGACAATCGGATTCCGCAGCGTTTTTTCGCCGCGCATGTATGCGATTTGCGGCGTGCGCTCCTGGTTTACAGTTCGAATCCGAGTTCGGCGGCGGCTTCGGTGGGAACCGGATCGTCGCACCAGAAATCCTCAAGATTCTCGTTGGTGGCGAGGCTGCGGATTTCCGCCTTGTCGATGTACAGTTCACCGCTCAAATGGTCGGTTTCATGCTGGAAGATGCGGGCCGGCCAGCCGTGCAGATGTTCCTCATGCTTGTTGCCGTCCTCATCCTGCCAACGGGCGGTGATGTCAAGCCAACGCTTGCGTACGGCCTGGTAACCGTCGAAGCTCAGGCAGCCTTCGTAGAAGCTGCGGGTTTCGGTGCCGATCGGCTCATAGCTGGGGTTGATGATGACGTGGAATGGGAATTCGGCCGCTTCACGCGGGTCATCGTCATCGTCGTCGCGCACATGGTCTTCCACCACGGCAAGCGCCAGTCCGAGGCCGATCTGGGTTGCGGCGAGACCTACGCCCGGCGCTTCGATCATGGTGACGCGCATGGTTTCGATGAGCTTGTCAAGTGTCTTGCGGCTCAGTTGGCCTTCGTAGGCTGCGGTCTGCTGGCGCAGTACCGGTTCACCTGCCTGCACGATGGGAAGCAGCTGTTCCTTGCCGCCGGTTTTGATGAGTTTTTCGACCTCGCGGTTGAGCTCGAGGTTGACTTTCGAGTTACGTCCAAACATGGGGTTCCTTCGCGGATTGGTTCGGGATTTTGGATTGCCAAATACTGTGTATCGGCGGTGTGATTACAAGGCGAGTTCTTCGGCCACGACTTTAGCGAGACGGTCGCAGACCTCGTCGGCCTGCTGCTGGGTTTCCGCTTCAGCCATGACGCGCACGAGCGGTTCGGTGCCGGAGGGACGCAAGAGCACGCGGCCGGTGTCGCCGAGCATTTTCTCTTCGCGTTCGACGGCCGCCTGCACTTTGGCGTTGGTTTTGGCTGCGAGCTTGTCGACGTTTGGCACGTTGATGAGGGTTTGCGGCAGTTGCGGGAAGTCGGATGCGAGTTCTTTGAGACTCTTGCCGGAGTTGACCACTTCGTTGCACAAGGTCAGTGCGGTGAGTGTACCGTCGCCGGTGGTGGCGAATTCGCGGTTGATCACGTGGCCGGACTGTTCGCCGCCGAGCGAATAGTCGCCGCGCAGCATTTCCTCAAGCACGTAACGGTCGCCCACGCCGGTTTGCACGGTTTTGATGCCCATGGAACGCAGGGCGAGCTTCAGGCCGAGGTTGCTCATCACTGTTACCACGAGGGTGTCGTGGTTGAGTTTGCCCGCGTTTTTCTTGGCACGTGCAAGAATACCCATGATCTGATCGCCGTTGACCATATTGCCTTCGCCGTCTACGGCAAGGCAACGGTCGGCGTCACCGTCGAATGCCACGCCCAAGTCGGCTCCGGAGGCTTTGACCATGGCCTGCAGCTGTTCGGGGTGTGTGGATCCGGCGTTCTTGTTGATGTTGTAGCCGTCTGGCGAAGCGTTGATCACGATCACGTCGGCTCCTGCGCGGCGCAACGCTTCCGGCGCGACCACGGAGGTGGCGCCGTTGGCGCAGTCAGCCACGACTTTCAAGCCTTTCAACGGTGTCGGCTGGGACTTGTCAGGCCCGATGGGGGCGATTGTGGATACCAGATGGTCGATATACAGGTTGGTTGCGGTTGCCGTGTCGTGGCTGATACGTCCCACGCCTGCACCGGTCGGGCGTTCCCAATCCTGGCCGAGCACGTTTTCGATTTCGTCTTCTTTGGTGTCAGGCAGTTTGAATCCGCCGCGTGCGAAGAATTTGATGCCGTTGTCGGGCATGGGGTTATGGGATGCGGAGATCACGGCACCCATTTCCACGTTCAGCACGGAAGTCAGGTATGCGACACCCGGAGTTGGAATAATGCCCGCGTCGATCACGTCGAATCCACCTGCGGACATGCCTGCGGACAGTGCCGCTGCAAGAAAATCGCCGGAAACGCGAGTATCGCGGCCGACCAGTGCACGGCGACGACCGTCGAATTCGCTTTTGTCTCCATCATCGCCAAGCACGCGCACCGCAGCATCGCCCAAATCCAACGCAAGCTGTGCGGTCAAAGCCCTATTCGCCAATCCTCGAACACCGTCTGTTCCGAACATACGTGGCATGAGTCTCAAGTCCTCGCTATCTCAAGTTATATTGCCGTGCACCATCGTACTCAACGGGTTCACCATTCAACAAAATAGTCAACAGCATGTTGCGATACCTGCATACTGCAGTATGCGATGTCAGGCAAGCCGCAGTATGCA
>SAMEA3387504__coassemble_676_pt1 | contig 9098 bp, 7 predicted proteins | sample SAMEA3387504__metabat2_high_PE_029 | metagenome-assembled genome bin SAMEA3387504 (sample SAMEA3387504) | Felis catus | biome: Faeces | place: United Kingdom | collected 2012
CCCAGGCTAAATCGGAAATGTCTGAATCTGCATAAATTCTTTTGAGGGAAAAACCCATCAATGGAATAAAGGAATTCACACACAATATCTAAACCAAGTGCGGATATCGGCATGCTGCAGGCTTTGTCTTTGAACCCATTGCGAATCAACTCGACGTGCATATCGTCCAGCAGATACCGCTGATGCCAACCCAAAATCAATCCTTTCTTTTCCATGATTGATTGGATAGCGGATGATCGTGGTCTGATGCCTCAGCAAAGTGCGAAACAGGTGTTATCTCTCCTAAATTCGGTTTCAGATGGAGCGCGTATGTGATGTTATTCACGTTGGGCGAACATGCGTTGTGGGGTTTCTTGTCGTAGTCTGAAAGTATGCCCGCATTCCATGGGCATATAGACGAAAGGACGGCATCATGGTAGATCTCACCGATGAGATGAAGGGATTCCTCAACAGCAACCTCGCATGGGTGGCCACCATCAGCAAAGAAGGCCAGGTCGATCTCGGTCCGAAGATGAGCATGTTCATCATCGACAACAACCATATCGGCTACCACGAGCGCACCGCGGGCCAGACATACCGTAACCTGCTTGACGGCAGTGATCTGGTCGTCGCGGTCGCCAACCTCGAACAGAAGAAGGGATACCGTTTCCGCGGCAACGTCGTGCTGCATTCCGATGACGCCATCTATGACGAACAGGTCAAAGTCGCCGAAGAACGCGGCACGAAAAAGCCGATGACCATTCCGGTTTTGGAGATCACGGAAATTCAGGATCTCACTCCGGGCGCTACGGCAGGCAAAACCATCGTCAAGGACTGATCGGTTCCATACTGAACCAGTCGAAACGACAATATCGGAGAACCGCAGACGGGACTGTATGTCCGGTCTGCGGTTCGCTGTTATCGGAACGGAAGATCGCGAATCTGCAGCATATCGTTCGCGGCGGTTCGATCATGGATTCCTATACGGCAGTTGCATGTATGGGTTGTGGATAAGTGTGGATAAGTGTTCGCTCATCCACTTATCCACAGATTTTCTTAAAGAGGTGGCGGGCGAATATTGGTTTCTGTCATGCTGGTCTGCACGCATAAGCGAAGACGCCTATGCGACAACCAACAACCAAAGAAGGTGAACCATGACACAACACACCATACGCCGCCGATGGACCTCCATGCTTGCGCTGGGCATGATCGCGGCTCTTGCCATGCCGGGCACGGCCCAAGCCACGCCGCAACTCGGCGATCTAGGCGTCAAGCAGTCCATGAGCGTGAAGGCAGGCAACGGGGAAAGCCTAGAAGGCAAGGACCTCCGCGCCATCCAGCTCGCCACATATACCGCCGCAAGCGTGGACGGCAACACGATCGTCGGCTACGATCTGACCACGAACACGGCATTGGCATCCGACATCACCGCGGCAGCCAAAGCGGCCGGAGCCACCGATACGAACCTTACCGTCAACGGCAAAAACGATCCGATGGTGTGGGTGGTGAAGAACCTGACCGACTCGCGCAGCGATCCATGGAGCGGAAAGCTACGCAACTTCTGCAACAGCCTCGCCAAACAAACCAACTTCGCCAAGCAGGATGGAACGGCGGTTTCCACGCTCAGCCAAGACAAAGCCACCATGTCGACCGGCAACGTACTCGTACCGGGAATCTACGCCATCGTGGACCGTACACCGGCGACAACCACACTAAGCAGCGGCACCGCCATCAAAACAACCGCGTCCATCATGATGATGAACGGCACCGCGGTCAACGGCGTCAACCAACTACGTACGGCCGGCGGCACGACCCTGACCCTCGGGCAAGTGATCTACAAGGTATCCAACGTGGAATCGCCAGACAAAAAAGTCAACGTCGGCAGTGCCTGGAAAGACAGCGCATCCGAAGCGATAGGCAAGGACCTGACCTACCGTGTGACGCAGAAAATCCCCAACTGGACAGGCTACGAGCACTACTATCTTGCGTTGAACGATACGCTTGGCGCGGGTCTCGACTATGGTTCGCTCACCTCGATCACCGTCGGCGGCAAAGCATTGGCGAGCACGTTCTACAAGGAAAACGTCAACGGCAAAACCATCAGCTGGCTGTTCGGCGTCAACGGAGACATTCTCGCCTCGGACGCATCAAAGGCGGCCCTGCCGGTCGGCGCGACGATCACAGTCACCTACAAGGCCAGACTCAACAGCAATGCGGTCATCGGAAGCCCCTGCAACGTCAACTCCATCGACTTGGAATACTCCCACAATCCCAACGCATGGCAGGACCACAACAACCAGCCCGGCAACGAGGTTAAAGTCTGCACCGGTGAAATCGCATTACGCAAGGTCGACGCCAAAAGCCAAAAGCTCACCGGCGCGAAATTCGCCATCGCCCAAGGCGCCAGCGACAAAACGCCTTTGAAACTCGTGGCCCTCGGCAACGGCACCTACCGCCTCGCCACCAGTGGCGATACCACCACAACCACCACATTCGAAGCCGGCGAAACCAAAATCCAAGGACTCAAAGGCGAATACACCATCACCGAAACACAAGCGCCCCAGGACTACTCGTCGCTCATGCTGCCCAGCGCAGTCGTCACCGTCAACGTTGACGACACCAACATGACGTGGAGCCTCGACGTCAAATCCGACCCCAACAACCTCATCAAAAAAGGCGACAGCCACACCGTGGTCGTCACCAACATCCGTACCATCACCGAAATACCGTTGACTGGTGCGGCAGGCCTCACCATGCTCTTCAGCATCGCGGCACTCCTCTTCATAGGAGGCATCGTCATGCTGCGCATGTGCCGATCAAGCAACGACTAGCCAACATCCGACAATAGGCAACACATGGCGATTCCCCCGCATAGCAAACCACGGCACAAAAAAGCGCCCAACAAACGCAGCATCATCCGATGGTGCGTGGGAACCGCCATGCTCACCGCAACGGCACTCATCATCAGCATCCCCCTGATCATGCGCGCCGAAGACAACATCCAACAAGCAGCCAACGTCAAAGCGTACGCAGCCACCATCACCAACACCGCAAACAAGGCAATCCAAGAAAGCAAACGGCAGGCGAAACTCTACAACGCGCGACTCGCAAACCAAACCAGCAACCAAACAGACGACGAACCCGCAACGCAAAATCCCGACGAATACAATCGGCAACTCGTCATCCCACCCAGCGACGTCATGGCAACCATCAACTACCCGAAACTCGGCATCAGCCTACCCATACGCCACGGAACAAGCGAACAGACGCTCGCCATCGGCGCAGGGCATTGGGAAGGCACATCCCTGCCAATCGGGGGAGCGGGAACCCATACCGTCATCACCGCACACCGGGGCCTCGCCGACAAACTCATGTTCACCAAACTCGACCAAGCCCGAGAAGGTGACGAATTCACCATCACCACCCTCGGCGAAACCCTCACCTATCAAGTGCAAACAATCCGCACCATCACCCCCGACGATTTCATCTGGATAAACAAACACGACGCCAGCGCCGATCAGGCCACCCTTATGACCTGCACCCCATACGGCATCAACACCCACCGGCTTCTCATCACAGGAACGCGCGTCCCCAACCACGACGAATGCCCGCCAGAAACAGGATGCCTCACCGACGGAACCCTCTCCACCACGGCATTCGCGCTCACAGCCATCTGGGCGACCCTCGCCACACTCGCACGGCATAGCTACAATGAAATGTATGATCGACGAAGTACTCTTCCTGCGCCACGGACGCACCGCATACAATCTCGCAAGACGACTGCAAGGCCAAATCGACATTCCCCTCGACATCGTCGGCAGGTGGCAGGCCGACCAAAGCGCTTATGAACTCGCCAAAACATACTATTGGGCGAAAGTCGCGCACATCGCCGACCATAATGATGAACTCGCCCAACCCGCGTACGAGGGCGCGTATCTCGCCGATCTTAACGAAATCAACGAGGCACCGGCCGCGAGCCGACGCATGGTCGTCGTATCATCCGACCTTTTCCGCGCCCAACAGACCGCTCACGCCATCGCCGACCTTCTCGGACTTGACGTAGCCCTCGACCCACGCCTGCGCGAACGCAGCTTCGGCGAATGGGAAGGCATGACCCGCGAGGAAATCCTCGAACAGTACGCCGACGACTACCATTCATGGCGTGCCCACACCGGAGGCGAAACCAAGCATGGCGTCGAAAGCCGCAGGCATACCGGCCAGCGTGGCTCCCAAGCCATACGAAGCATTATCGCCGAACATGCCGATGATCCGACGGCCACCACGCTGCTCGCAGTCGGCCATGGATCGTGGATCGTGGCCACCGTCGCCGTGCTGCTCGACATGGATCCGGACGACCTCAACAATCTCGGAGCCATGCGCAACGCCTTCTGGACGAGCATGAGCGTCAACACAGGCGGTTCCAACGGTCCTGCGGATCCCGACACATGGCAGTGGAAGCTCGACGCCTTCAACCAAGGTCCCGCCATCGCCGCGCTTACCGATTGGGAGAATGGGCCGAAGGAATTGCGAGGCCCCAACATGCCATTGTGGAAGCCCATCGTGCAGTGATCCGCAGTAACCGCAACGATCTGCAGTGACTGTCGCCTGCCGCGGACGCATGCGTCGAACATGAATTCTCGATGAAATCTCAGGCACGCGGCCGGCCAACTCTCAAGGTGGGACTATCCTAAATAAGGTTGTTTGCCCGAATGTTCCAGATCGATCGCAAGAGACCGATCGCCGGAGATGTTGGATTCGGGCTGCCGTACAGCGATAGAACGTCGGAAAGCGCGAAAGGCGGGTGAGAGACATGTTGAGAATGTTCAGAACGATTAACGGCCAGGTGGAGCAGATCCAAAAACCCGAAAACGGATCTTGGTTATGCCTTTCGGATCCGACGGATGTGGAACTCGCCAACGTTTCCATGGAAACCGGCGTTGATCTCGCCGACCTGCGCGCCCCGCTTGATGACGAAGAACGCTCCCGCGTGGACGTGGAAGACGATTACACGATGATCATCGTCGACATTCCAACCGTCGAAGAGCGCGGCGGGCGAGACTGGTACGAGACCATCCCGTTGTCGATCATCATCACCCAGTCCGCCATCATCACCGTCTGCATGCAGGACACGCCCGTGCTGCACCCGTTCATGGAAGGCACCATCCGCGGCTTCAACACATACATGAAGACCCGGTTCATCCTGCAGATCCTGTACCGCAACGCCACCATGTACCTGCGTTACCTGCGCATCATCGACCGCGAAAGCGACAAGCTCGAACTGAAGCTGCGCCACTCCATGCAGAATCGTGAGATTCTCATGCTGCTCGAACTGAGCAAAACGTTGGTCTACTTCACCACGTCGCTCAAATCGAACGAAATCGTGATGGAAAAGCTGACCACGCTGCCGCGCATCAAGCAGTATCCGGAGGACGAGGACCTGCTCGACGACGTCATCACGGAAAACAAGCAGGCAATCGAGATGGCCAACATCTACAGCGGCGTTCTCGCCAACATGACCGACGCGTTCGCATCGATAGTGTCGAACAACCTGAACAACGTGATGCGCATCTTCACGATCATCTCCATCACGCTGTCGATTCCGACATTGATCTTCTCAATGTACGGCATGAACTTCCAGGAGGGCATGCTAGGCATGCCGTTGACGGACAAGCCGTGGGGCTTCGCCGTGATCATCGGAATCTCGCTGGTCGTTTCGGCCATTGTCACCTGGTTCCTGACGCGTTCGCGCATGTTCAAGTAGAATCGCGTAGAATCGCGCGTATGCTACGTCTGTCACGTCTGTCACGAAATATCGCGGCGCTGGTATGCGCCGCTTCGACCGTATTGGGCACGAGCGCGTGCGGCACTTCCATTTCCGTAGTGACCAATGGTCTCGCGCAGGGGCCGACCATTGCGATTGGCGTGGCCGCGGACCAGCCTGGTTTGGGTTTTCTGCATGGGGGAGAGTATTCGGGTTTCGATATTTCCGTGGCGCAATATGTGGCGAACACGCTGGGATTCGCGAAAAAACAGATCGTGTTCAAACAGGTGCTGCCGTCGGCGCGCGTTTCGTCACTTGAAGACGGCACCGTGGACATGGTGGTCGATGCTTTCGCCGCTGATGACGTTCCGGATGGTGAGGTCGAGCTTGCAGGACCGTATCTGACTGTGCATGCGGCATTGTTGGTACGTTCCGACAGTGCGGGAACCATCACCGGAACCGATGATCTTGCCGGAAGGACGGTATGCGTGGCCAAAGGAGGAATACCCTCCTACAGCGTGCGAAATCTTGCGGAAGATGTGACCGTGAGCGAACGCGACACGTATCCGCAATGCGAAACGGCATTGATGATCGGGCAGGCGGACGCCATCGCGGCAGATGACGCCATAGCGGCGGGCCTCGCATCCAACAGGGGAGGCGGATATCTCAAGGTCGTAGGCGAAACGTTCGGCGAACGTTCGTACGCGATCGCGGTCAAATCCGGCCAATCCACGCTGGCCAAACAGATCGACGCCGCATTGCAGTCCATGATGGACGACGGCTCGTGGAAGCAGGCCATAGACAAGATGAAACAGTCGATCGGCTACGTTCCCGACATGTCGCTCAACCCTCCCGCGATAACGCTCTCGGCAGCGTCGGAAGGCTGACGGCCCCCGCCTTGCGTGACGCTTTGCAAAACGCTTCTTGCATAATGATTGACGCCTTGCGAAGTGTCCAGTTGCGCGGCTAGTTTCATGCATTATGAGTGACATTGAGAAAAGCGCGCAGACGCAGTCGAACGAACCAGCCGAACCGTCGTTCCGTTACAACGCGGATTTGGCTCAGGGCATTGAGGAAAAATGGCAGAAGATTTGGGATGACGAAGGCACCTTCTGGGCCGCCAACGTCAATGGCGATCTGAAGGACGGCAAGGGTCGCAACGCCGAAGGACGCCCGTCGTACTTCGCCATGGATATGTTCCCGTACCCGTCGGGCAAGGGCCTGCATGTGGGCCATCCGCTCGGCTACCTCGCCACCGACGTGGTCAGCCGCTACCACCGCATGAAGGGCGAGAACGTGTTGCACGCCATGGGCTACGACGCCTTCGGCCTGCCGGCTGAGCAATATGCAGTCCAGACCGGCCAGCATCCGCGCATCACCACCGAGCAGAACATCGCCAACATGCGCCGCCAGCTGCATCGTATGGGCCTGAGCTTCGACAACCGTCGTTCCTTCGCCACCATCGACCCCGGCTACGTGCGTTGGACCCAGTGGATCTTCTCCCGCATCTACGACGCCTGGTACGACGAGGACGCCACCAACCCGTCTGGCTCCAAGGGCTGCGCACGCCCGATCAGCACGCTGGTGGAGCAGTTCGAATCCGGCGAGCGTGAGATTCCGGGATTCGCAGGCAAGCAGTGGAATGATCTGACCGAAGCCGAGCAGGCCGACGTGCTCAACGACTTCCGCCTGGCATACATCTCCAAGTCCCCGGTCAACTGGTGCCCGGGCCTGGGTACCGTGCTCGCCAACGAGGAGGTCACCGCCGAAGGCAAGTCCGAACGCGGCAACTTCCCGGTGTTCCAGCGCGAACTGCGCCAGTGGTCCATGCGCATCACCGCATACGGCCACCGTCTGATCGAAGACCTCGACACCATCGACTGGCCTGAGAAGGTCAAGCTCATGCAGCGCAACTGGATCGGCGAATCCCACGGCGCTTCCGTGCATTTCGACGTCGAGACCCCGAACGGCGTCAAGGACATGGAGATCTACACCACCCGTCCCGATACCCTGTTCGGCACCACGTTCGCCGTGGTCTCCCCGGAGCATCATCTGCTCGAGGATGTTCCCGCCGAATGGCCGTCCGAGACTCCGGAAGACTGGAAGGGCGGCTACGCCACTCCGGTCGAGGCTGTGAAGGCCTACCGTATGGCCGCGGAATCCAAGACCGCCAAGGACCGTGTGGACGAGGCGGGCGAGAAGACCGGCCTGTTCACCGGCCTGTACGCCATCAACCCGATCACCGGAGCCAAGCTGCCGCTGTTCACCGCAGACTATGTGCTTATGGATTACGGCACCGGCGCCATCATGGCCGTGCCGGGTGGCGACCAGCGTGATTACGATTTCGCGGTCAAGTTCGGTCTGCCGGTCACCTACACCGTGCAGCCGCTGCCGGAATCCGGCGACGATCTGGCCAACTATGAGGGCAAGGCTCCGTTCGTCTCCCACGACGGCATCGTCATCAACTCCGCTGTGGACGCCACCCGTGCCAAGGGCGACGCGTTGAGCCTCAATGGACTGCGCGTGGACGAAGCCATCGACAAGGTGAACGCATGGCTGGAAGAGGCTGGTGTCGGCAAGGGCACGGTCAGCTACCGTCTGCGCGACTGGCTGTTCAGCCGCCAGCGCTACTGGGGCGAGCCGTTCCCGATCGTCTACGGCGAGGACGGCACCCCGCATCTGCTTCCCGACGAGCAGCTGCCGATTAACCTGCCGGACGTGCCGGACTACAGTCCGAAGACCTTCGACCCGGAGGACGCCGAATCCAACCCGGAGGCTCCGCTGAGCCGCAACGAGGACTGGGTCAAGGTCGAGCTCGATCTGGGCGACGGCAAGAAGACCTACTGCCGCGACACCAACACCATGCCGAACTGGGCCGGCTCCTGCTGGTACTACATGCGTTACCTCGACCCGACCGACACCAAGCACATGGTGGAGAAGGACGAGTTCGACTACTGGATGGGTCCGGACCACAACAAGACCGCCGGCAAGTCCGGCGGCGTGGACCTGTACATCGGCGGCGTCGAACACGCCGTGCTGCACCTGCTGTACTCCCGCTTCTGGCACAAGGTGCTGTTCGACCTCGGCTACGTCGACTCCATGGAACCGTTCCACAAGCTGTTCAACCAGGGCATGATCCAGGCATACGCCTACACCGACGACCGCGGCCAGTACGTGCCGGCCGCCGAAGTGGTGGAAGGTCCCGCCGACGCCAACGGCGAGCCGACGTTCACATGGAACGGCCAGCATGCCAACCGCGAGTTCGGCAAGATGGGCAAGAGCCTGAAGAACATCATCACGCCTGACGACATGTATGAGAACTACGGCGCGGACACCTTCCGCCTGTACGAGATGGGCA
>SAMEA3387504__coassemble_655_pt1 | contig 8596 bp, 6 predicted proteins | sample SAMEA3387504__metabat2_high_PE_029 | metagenome-assembled genome bin SAMEA3387504 (sample SAMEA3387504) | Felis catus | biome: Faeces | place: United Kingdom | collected 2012
GCTTGAGATTCGACATACGTTCCACCCTAGCGCCAGATATGCTGTGACGCCATCATGCGCGGGAATGAAATAGCGGTAAGATAAAGCCGCTTTTGTGAGGTAAGGTTGTCTCCGCATGTGGGTGAGATGGAAGCCATCAAAAAGTCACTACCCGCATTGAACATGCCGATGATGCCAAAGGGAAGGTGAATGCATGACGTTGCTGAGCGAATACTACGTGCCCGGATTGCATATTGAGGATCGTTCCATCAAGGTGCCGTTGGATTGGACGGGCCACGAGCCTGGTCATGGGTTCGATGGCGAATCGATCAGCCTGTTCTACCGTGTGGTCACCGCTCCCGAATATGTGCATGATGATCTTCCGCTGCTCGTGTTCCTGCAGGGTGGTCCCGGTGGTTCCGGTCCGCGTCCGCTCGGCCCAAGTTCCGATGGTTGGATCGAGGAGGCCATCAAGCATTTCCGCGTGGTGTTGCCGGATCAACGTGGTACGGGGCGTTCGTCCCGCGTCGATACGCATGTGATTGAGGGTATGGATGGCGGCGGCAAGGCCGGTGCCGCGTTTTTGAAGCGCTTCCTCGCCGATTCGATCGTTCGTGATTTCGAGCATCTGCGTCGTACCGAATTCGGGGGCGCACGTTGGGCCACGCTTGGTCAAAGCTATGGCGGATTCCTGACGCTGACATATCTTTCGCTGTTCCCGCAAGGGGTTATCGCCAGTTTCACCACGGGCGGCATTCCTCATGTTCCCGCCGATGCGACCGACGTGTACCGTCATACGTTCCCGCGCATGGCGGCAAAGACGAAGCAGTTCTACGAGCGTTACCCGATCGATGTCGAACGTGCCGCGGCCGTCGCCGACATTCTGCAGTCGCGCAAGGTCGCATTGCCGAACGGCGATCCGCTCACGGTGGAACGCTTCCAATGCTTGGGATCCGATTTCGGCATGAAGCCAAGTTTCGAACGCGTGCATTGGATTCTTGACCAGGCATTCCTCGACGGCGACGGTTCGGCCTCGACCTCGGCGGAACTGTCTGACGAATTCCTGTCTTCCGTGATGGATGCGACCTCGTCTCGCCCGCTGTACTGGCCGTTGCAGGAGTTCATCTACGCCAACGGCGAGCTGGAAACGCCGATTTGCTGGGCCGCCCAGCGCGTGCGCGGCGAGCATCCGGAATTCGCGGGTGACATTCGTCCGCTTAATTTCACCGGCGAGGCCATGTTCCCGTGGATGTTCGAGCAGGAACGTGCGTTGCGTCCGTTCAAACCAGCCATGGACGTGCTTATGGAAGACACGCATTTCGGCACAATCTACGATGCTGACCAGTTGGCGCGCAATGAGGTTCCGCTGCAGGCTGCCGTCTATTTTGACGACATGTACGTAGATTCTGGATTGCAGCTCGACATGCTGTCTCGCATCGGTCGTTCACATTATTGGACTACCAATGAGTTTGAACATGACGGCGTGCATGGTTCCACCGTGTTCAGACATCTGTTTACCGAGGCGTTGAACCGCGGAGATTTGGCGGAGTTGTTCTGACGATTGTTCGGCAACGACGAGTATCGATAGCAAAGGAAAGAAACATGGCCAATCCAACCATCGGATTCATCGGATACGGCAATATGGCGCAGGCGATCGCCGAAGGCCTAGTCAACGCTGGCGTCGTCAATGGCGGCGACATCGTGGCCTGTGCCGCGCATTACGACAAGCTGGAACGCAACGCCGCCAAACTTGGTGCGAAAGCGGTGCGTACCGCCGCGCAAGTCGCCGAAGCAGCTGACATGGTCGTCATCGCCATCAAGCCGTATCAGATCGAAACCGTGATCGCACCGATCATTGATCAGCTGGCGCAAGAGAACACCATCGTCGTGTCCATTGCGGCAGGCTGGGATCTGAACAAATTCCGCGACCTGTTCGGAACGTCTTTCGAACAGGCACACATCCAATGCACCATTCCGAACACGCCGATGGCTGTCGGCAAAGGCGTGCTGGTCACGGAAATCGACAACACGCTCACGCAGGAACAGACGGAAACCTTCGAAAGCCTGTTTTCGTCAATCAGCCTGATTGAACGCGTGGACACCGCACACATGGGCATCGGCATGTGCATCGCCGGCTGCGCGCCGGCCTTCACCGACATGTACATCGAAGCATTGGGCGATGCCGGTGTGAAATATGGATTGCAGCGTGCCACCGCGTATCGTCTGGCCGCCAAAATGGTGGAAGGCGTGGGCGCACTCTACCTGGCCAACGAAACCCATCCGGGTGCCATGAAGGACGCCGTCTGCTCTCCAGGAGGCACCACCATCAAGGGTGTCGCATCGTTGGAGGAAAGCGCGTTCCGTGGTGCCGTGATCAAAGCGGTCGACGCCATCGAAGCCTAATACTAAACTAAGGAACCATGTCTCTTACTATCGGAATCGTCGGACTGCCGAACGTCGGCAAGTCCACCATGTTCAACGCATTGACCCGTAACAACGTGCTGGCGGAAAACTATCCGTTCGCCACCATCGAGCCGAACACCGGCATCGTGCCGCTGCCGGACAACCGTCTGCCGGTGCTCGCCAAGCTCGTGCACACCGAGAAGATCGTGCCGGCAACCGTCACCTTCGTCGACATCGCAGGCATCGTCAAGGGCGCCTCCGAAGGCGAAGGCCTGGGCAACAAGTTCCTCGCCAACATCCGCGAGGCCGACGCGATCTGCGAGGTCGTACGCGCCTTCGAAGACGACGACATCGTCCACGTCAACGGCAAGGTCGATCCGGCCGACGACATCGACACCATCAACACCGAGCTCATCCTCGCCGACCTGCAGACCATCGAGAACGCGCTGCCGAAGCTGGAGAAGGATCTGCGCGGCAAGAAGATCGAGCCGGCCTACATGGACGCCGTCAAGCAGGCGAAGACCATTCTTGAAGCCGGCGAAACCATTGATAAGGCGACTCGCGAAGGTCGTTTCGACAAGGATTCCGTCTACGATCTGCACTTGATGAGCGCCAAGCCGTTCATCTACGTGTTCAACGTGGACGATGCCGAACTGCAGAACAAAGACATGCAGGCCAAGCTCGCCGCATCCGTGGCTCCGACTCCGGCCATTTTCCTCAACGCGCAGTTTGAAGCCGACCTGACCGAGCTCGACGAGGCTGACGCTCGCGAGATGCTTGCGGACGCCGGTCTTGAGGAGTCCGGATTGGATCAGTTGGCGCGAGTCGGCTACGATACGCTCGGCCTTTCCACCTTCCTCACCGCAGGCGAGAAGGAAGTTCGCGCATGGCAGATCCACAAGGGCTATACCGCGCCGCAGGCTGCCGGCGTGATTCATACGGACTTCGAAAAAGGCTTCATCAAGGCCGACATCGTCTCCTACGACGATTTCGTGGCTGCCGAAGGCTCCATGGTCAAGATCAAGGAGGAAGGCAAGCTACGCCAGGAAGGCCGCGACTACGTGATGCAGGACGGCGATATCGTCGAATTTAAATTCAACGTCTCGAAGTAAGTGTTTCTCTGGCTCCCCTGAGGGGAGCTGTCGCTACAAGCGACTGAGGAGCGGCACGGATAAGGCCTGAGAAGTCGTCTTCTCAGGCCTTTGTCATGACATTGTTCTGCAAGGATTGGCTGCTGCAGCAGCATAATGTGTGTTTTATTATTCGGCCTTGGCGGCTTGCTGGTCAATCCAATTGTTGACGTCGGTGACCGCCTCGTCAAGGGTTGCTTTGGCGGCTTTGTAGTATTTGGAATCTACAGGTTGACGATTTCCGCGCCGAACGGCCAGAGCGCAAGCTTGGCCATCTTGAATGATTGCAATCCGAACGGAATACCGATAATGGTGATGCAGTTGAGCACGCCGGCTCCCAGATAGCCGAGCGCCATCCATCAGCCGACCAGCACCACCCACAGGATGTTGCCGAGAACTCGCATGATTTGCCCCTTTCCGATTCCGGTCGATGCCTCGCATGTTCAGCTTCACTATTTTGCCAGACAGCATGACGGAAACACGAGACGCAACCCTGAGATCGCCCCTGATTCATTCTCGGACCGCTATTCAGGCGGATCGTATGCGGTAAGCCCAATCCTTTTGTGAAGATTTTGTGTATTGTCAGGCATGCGTGGGTTTCACCGTCGATCTGAATGATGATAGGCTTCTCGATGCCTGCCGTACGAAGACTCATCAAGGAGATGCCATGAACCTGTATCGCTACGCGATGTTCATCGCACGCGCCTGTCGTGGGTCGTTCGTCGGCAATGTTCTGTTTGCCAATCCACAAATGGCCCTATTCTCGATGCTGGTGTAGCGGGGACACGCCTTATGCCGGGATGTACCGATGGCCCATCCGCAATCGACGTCGCATGAATCGCTCACCATAGCCATCAACTTACGCAAAGCCGCGAATCGTTTGCCGTATATGAATGCGGAACGGATGGCGGCTTTTCCTTTACCCCGGACTCATCGGTGTCCCCGCGTCTTGACACAAGTATGGGGCCGGATCGCCCACACATGCCGTTACCAACAGAAGGAAATGCTGTGACCTCACAGAAAACCGCGGAATTCGGGTCCGCCGCCAGTTCCGTAAAGCCTATTGATTCGCACGCCCGATTCATCGTCGTGGGCGTGATCGTCGTCGGCTCGTTCATCGCGCTGCTCAACCAGACCGTCATGTCACCGGCCTTGCCGGCACTGATGCGTGATTTCAATATCACCACCGGCACCGTGCAGTGGGTGACCAGCGTCTACATGCTGGTCTCGGGCATCATGGTGCCGATTTCAGGCTATCTGATTGATAAATTCTCCACCCGAAAGCTCTTCGCCGGAGCCCTTGCCACTTTCATGGTCGGCACACTGCTGTGTGCCGTCGCGCCGAATTTCGTGCTGTTGCTCGTCGGACGCATACTGCAATCCGCCGGCTCCGGCGTGCTGTTGCCATTGGTCGCCGTAGTGCCGATGCTCGTCTATCCGCCGGATAAGCGCGGCACCGCCATGGGCATGGCCGGTATCGTCATGGCCGCCGGCCCGGCTATCGGCCCGGTTGTCGGTGGTCTGGTGATTGACGGTTTCGGATGGCGCCCGATGTTCATTGGCATCGCAGTCGTGGCACTGGTCATCCTTGTCGGAGGCACGATGATGCTCAAGAACGTCAGCGAGTTGAAGAACCCAAAGCTCAACGTCCTGTCCGTGATCCTTTCGACCATCGCGTTCGGTGGCCTGCTCTATGGCTTCTCGTCCGCTTCCACGATGGGATGGGCCAGTCCGGTCGTCATTACCTCAATCGTCGTTGGTCTTGTGGCCTTCGTCGCATTCGTATACAAGCAAGTCAAGCTCGATGAGCCATTGTTGCGCGTTGACACCCTTGCCACCCGCAACTTCCGCAACTCCGCGATTCTGGTCACTCTGATCAACGCCGCAGTCGCCGCAACCAACGTGACGTTGCCTATCTTCATCCAGAATGTGCTCGGCCAATCCGCCACCGTCACCGGCATGGTCATGCTGCCCGCCGCGGCGGTCGGCATCATCCTGAGTCCGGTCGCCGGTGCCGCATTCGACAAATTCGGCCCGCGCGGCGTGGGCATCGGCGGCCTTGCGCTCATGACCATCTCTCTTGGTCTTCTCGGCACCATCAACACCAGGACATCAGTGCTGTTTGTCGCCGTGTTCTGCGCATTGCAGGCATCCGGTCAGGCTATCGCCAACATGCCGATCAACACTTGGGGCGTCAACGCTTTGCCGAACGACATGATCGCCCATGGCAACGCCATCGCCAACACCGGCCGCCAGATCGCGGCAGCCATTGCGACCTCGCTTCTGGTTACCGCAGAAACATCCGTGACCGCCTCGCACATGTCCCAGGGTGTGAAGTCCGCCACGGCCAGCGGCATCGCGTTCTCCTACCTGCTGTGCGCCGCCATCTCGCTGGTCGCCCTGATCATCTGCATCTTCACCGTCACCAGTCGTGCCAAGGAGAAGGCCGCACGCAACGCCAAGGCCTACGAGGCGCAAGCCTCCGCCGAAGTCGCGGCCGAAACCACTGAAGGCCAGCCCGCCGAGCATCACTACGCCGGCGCATACGTGGCCCCTGCCTCCTCCCTGTTCAAGCAGACCCAGGAACAGTCCATCAGTGGGATCATGGACGATCAGCCCTACAGCTGCCTGGACAGCGATGACATCACGCATGTGGTGCGCGAGTTCATCCGCCTCAACGTCTCCAGCCTTCCCGTGGTGAACGGCGATGGCAGGCTCGTCGGCTTCGTCAGCGACGGCGATGTCATGAAATCGATTGCCACCTATGAATCCCGTACGGTTTCCACCGGCACCGGTTCGACGATGGTGGTGTTCGACGACGAAACCGTGGCCTCCAAGGTGCAGGCGCTCTCCGGCAAGAAGGTGATGGACATCGCCACGCGTAAGGTCGTTGCCGCCACGCCCGACCAGCATGTTGGAGAGGTGGCCCGAATCCTCGCCAAGAAGCAGTTCAAGAAACTGCCGGTGGTGGATGGTGATGGCAGACTCGTCGGTGTGATCCGCCGTAAGTCCGTGATGGAACATGCCTTCGACGCGCTGTTCCCAAAGGATGATCGGTGATTAGGCGCCATCATCGCTGAATAGAATGAATGGAACATGAGGCTTCCCTTCTCGCGGGGAAGCCTCATTGCTTTGTCCGCGGAGTCTTACGGCACCTGCGCAAGGGCAACGTCACGCCTTCATGATGCACTATTGAATAGTGTGTTCCTATCGTTGCATGGTGACGCTAACGCATGGCGTCACGATACCGAAGCCTGCCATCTAACGGCGGATACGGCTCGTTGCTGGAGTCGTGCACGCATACGCGCGTCGGCGTGCGTGGGATGTCCATTCAGGTTTTTCCCATCTTCGAACTCGTGAAATAGGTGAGGTTAACAAGACGAAGAACGATGACATCCGTCGATTCGCAAGGGGTGGACGCATATGGATTATCAGTATCAGGCCGTTGAACAGCCTTCCAATCCCCGCAAAACCTGGCCGATTGTCCTTTCCGTGGTCGTGGCGCTCACTGTGGCATGCGGCGCAGGAGTGTACGTCTACCACAACAAACGGCAGGAGGCGTTGGACACATGCCGGCAATCGCTTGCGGAATTCAGCTCGGCCCGTAAGGCCGTGCTCGACACATCCGAAAACGGTAGCGAGCTGCAGAAATTGATCCGTGGTGCGCTCGGCGTGAACGACATCATCGACGCGTTCGCGGACGCCGCCACCAGCGCAGAGAACACGGTCGATACGGAAGGCTGTAAGGCGGACGCCACCATCACGCAGCTCAATCTCATCGCCAAAACACTAGACAGCGCCACGGACTCCCTGAATAACAGCCTGAAGGACATCCGGGAGAAGAACGGCACGAATGCGCTGCAGGATTCGCGGAACGATTCGGATGGCACGACAACGAACGGACCATCCTCCAATACTCAGTCCAATACGTCATCGGGGCAATTGCTCGACGTTCCTTCGAACGGTTCTTCCGCCACGGAATCGTTGGATGAATCGAAGAAGGAACTGCAGCAGTCGCTCGACAAGGCGGACAAATTGGTCAACAAGCTTGGCAAGGACGAAACACTGACATTGACTGGCCGTAAACTGCTGTCCGCATTGTCCAAAGCTGTGGATTCCGGTCAAAAACTCATTGAAAACAGCAATATCAAGGATTCCAAGTACTACAAGGCAGCCAAAGTCACGCTCGATGAGGCCATCGATGTGGCCGAGAATTGGGTGGACAGACAGGCGTCCAAAGCGCAATGACGATTCTCCCTCGTGTTGCTTCCATACGCGCGTCTAAAGTTTCCCGGAAAAACGTCGACGATTATGACATCAGAGAATATGACGCCATGACGGATGGAAGCGTAAGAGGGGGTACGAATGGCGAAATCGGGGTGTGGGCGTCGGGAAACATCGCGTTTGCGAACCCGGTCGCCCGTCCATATCCTAGACGATCGGGTTCGCAAGACCGATTAGAAGAACAGCGCTGAGACTCCGGCCGCAAAGCACATAAGCAGCACAGACGTGAGGAAGCTCGCCAGGAACGCCTTCTGTCCCTTCTTCGCGATGGCGCTGAAATTCACGTTGATGCCGAGCGCCGCCATGGCCATGCCGAGCACGATGTATGCGAAATCGACCAGATTCGGTGCGATGGCACCGATGAACGGCACGAACGTGCCGATGATGGAAGCGCCGATGAAACCGAGCATGAACCATGGGAACGACACTTTGCGTTTACCGTCCGTCGGTATTTCGGAATGGTTTCTGTCCCACCAGATGGCGATGACGATGGCCGCGAACACCAGCATCAGCACGCGGGAAAGCTTCATGATGGTGGCGATGTCCACCGCGCCGAACGCGTCGCCGGCCGCCACGGCATGGGCGATTTCGTGCAAGGAGGCTCCGGCGGTGATGCCCAGCTGCGTCTTGCTCAGGCCCGTCAACGGCCCAAGGGCGATTTCCAGCAATGCGAAGATGGTGCCCATGATGGCGATGATGGCCACGGCCATCACCTCATTGTTGGCCTTCTCATCCTCTTTTTCCGGCGGCACCTTGATGGAGCCGGACAATCCCATGACGGCGGCCGCACCGCAAATGCC
>SAMEA3387504__coassemble_223_pt1 | contig 7327 bp, 4 predicted proteins | sample SAMEA3387504__metabat2_high_PE_029 | metagenome-assembled genome bin SAMEA3387504 (sample SAMEA3387504) | Felis catus | biome: Faeces | place: United Kingdom | collected 2012
GATTTCGGCGATCGCGTCGCGTTCGGCTTTGTAGAAGTCGAGGAGCATGTCGTTGCCGAACCGTTCGAAGTCGAGCTTCTGGCCGGGGTTGACCATCGAGTCGGCGCCCATGAACCGTGGGATGAGCACTTCGTCGAAGCCGTTCATCTCCTGGCCCCAGAAGGTGGTGCCCCACGCCTGATTGAGCGCGTCGATGGTGCCGTACTTGCGGCGGCACCATGCGCGGAAGGCCTCGAGCGCGTTGTCGGAGTAGTCCTCGCGGTTGTTCCACCCGTATTCGTTGCCCATGTGCCATGCGGTCACATACGGGTTGGTGCCGTACCGTTCGGCGAGCTTGCGGCACAGGGTCAGCGCGTATTCCTTGAACACCGGGCTGGTCGGGCTCCAGGATTGGCGCGAGCCGGCGTTGACCGGATGGCCGTACTTGTCACGCGGAAGGACCTCCGGGTGGCTTTCGTACAGCCACAGCGGCGCGGTCGCCGTCGCGGAGGCCAGGTCGACCACGATGCCGGCATTGCCGAGTTTGTCGATGATGCGGTCGAGCCAGCCGAAATCCCAACGATCCTCGGTGGGTTGGATGCGATCCCAGCTGAAGATGGCGAGGGCCACGGTGTTGACGCCGGCCTGCTTCATCAGGCGGATGTCGTCGTCCCAGATGTCCTCGGACCATTGGTCGGGATTGTAGTCGCCACCGAAGGCGATGCCGCGGCCATCCGCGGTCAGCAGTTCCGGCCATTCGAAGTTGCGTCGCGCACTCACGATTATCTCCTTTGGTAATTGGCATAAAGCCATGGTTTTTTGTATATTACATTCGTTATTTGCCCACCGGCATGTGGTACACCGGTGTAGCATACACGTCGGTGACGTCAGCGACGCACGCATCGGACTGCTCCAGGCGGGCCGCCATCGACGATGTTACCTTCACGCGGACCCCGCGCCTCAGCGGCGTGACGACCAGCGTCAGCTTTCCACCCGCGGCATCGATGGCATCCGCGTAATCACGCAATCCGACCTGCCATGTCTCGCCGTTGCAGAAATTATCGGCGATCAGCACATCGCCGCAGAACAGCCAGCCGATATCGCCCTGGTATGCGATGTTCAGCATGACATCGGCGACCTGCCGTTGATCGCGGAAAAGCCGTCCCATGCCAGCCGGCAAAGCGATTTCGTACCGATCGGCGTGCAGTCTTCTCATACGCGCATACACCGATACGGGCTCCACCGGCCGCGGAGAGCCGAGCAAGCCTTCCGGATATGCGGCGATCCCGTTTTCGGCGCGGGGCGATTCCAGCGTCCACCCATCGCCGTCCTCGTACAGCAACGCGTTGTCGTCGTCGACGAAGGCGAGGCCTCCATCCAACACCGTCATCCGCCCGGCGAGCGCTCGTGTGACGCATACGATCTCCGCCGCGTCCCGGACCATGAAGCGTTCGAAATCCGCCTTGCCGACGGTGACGTCCTGGATGTCGCCTTCGAAATGGAACGTCAGCTCATCCATGCCATCGGGCTTGAGGAACACGAACGTGCGGAACGGTCGGCCCGGCACCCGCAGCACGGTGACCGGCTGCAGGTTGGCGCGGACGAGCCGCACGCCGTCCAGATCCATGTTGAACGGCAATATGCAGTTCTCCCCCTCGGCGAGGCCGATGCCGGTGAACCGTATGCGCTCACCGGTACCCGTCGTCACGTCGATTTGCTCACCGTGACGGCTCGGCACGCGCGCATGGTCCTGGAAGTTGTCGATGGACACGAAACCCCGTTCGCCATCGCTGCGCACGGCATACCGGAGGGTCTCGGAGTCGGACGGATCGATGCGGTCCTGCCCGTCCTGCAACGAGACCGGCATTCCGGCGAGTTCCGGCCCGAAGGCTTTGACGAACTCGTGCAGGGTGCGCAGCCGCCGGTAGGATTCCCGCACCTGTCCGAATTCGCCAAGGGGCGCTTGGAAATCATAGGAGCGTTTCGGGGTCTGCCCCTCATTGAGGAATCCGGCCGCGCCCTTCGGGTTGGTTCCGCCATGGAACATGTAGTAGCCGAGGAAATCGCACCCCGAGCCGAGCTTGATGTTGGCCATCGCGTCGACGGAGCGCTTCGGCAGCACGAAACGGTAATCGTACGAATTGAACATCCCGCCGCCCATCTCGCAGCAGGCGTACGGGCGGCTGTCCGGATCGTACGGGGGATCGAAGCCGTCGCTTGTGCTGGAGCCATGCAGCCTCCGGTATCGGTACTCGTCGGTGGCGGGATGCTCCGTCATCCCCTCGGCACCGACGCCGTCGTAGAACAGCCACGGCCGGTACGCGTATCCACCCCACAGCGGCAGCATGTCGTCCGGAACCGGTGACTGCCAGCCGGTGCAGGTGAACATCGGCGGGTCGATGCCTTCCTCGATCGCGATGTCGCGCAGCCGTTCCAGGTAGCCGGCCCCATCGTGGCCGGACGGCACCCATTCACGGCTGATGCCGGTGGTCATCTCCCAAGGAGCCGACGACGCCATGTACTCGTTGTCGACCTGGGCCGCGATGATCGGCCCGCCATCCTTGAAATACAGGCCGCGCAGCTGCTGCGCGATATGCGCGTAGAGACCGCGCACCGCATCGAGGAAGCCGGCGTCGAGGGAACGGACCTCATACGACTTGCCGTACAGCCAGTCGGGAAGTCCGCCGTTGCGCACCTCGCCATGGCAGAACGGTCCCAGCCGCACGATGACGTGCAGTCCGTGCCGGGCGCACAATTCCACGAATCGGCGCACGTTCCTGTTGCCGGAGAAATCCCACTCCCCCTCGCGCTCCTCATGGTGGTTCCAGAACACGTAGGTGGATACGACGTCGATGCCCGCCGCGGCCATCTTCGCGAGTTCCGTGTCCCACCGTTCGGCGGCGATCCGCGAATAGTGCATCTCGCCGGCGATGGGGATCCATGGCGATCCGTCACGGGTCAGGAAGCGGTTCGTGGCGCCCAGGGTCCCGCCATCCGGCCCGCATGCGGCTGCGGCGCGGATGACGGGGATCCCGTATGCGGGCGTCCGCGCGAACTTGCTGGCTTCCGAAAGATCAACCTCATAGCGCATAACGCTGCTCCTTGTCGAATTCCCGCAAGCAGGAGGACCGGTCAGCCCTTGACCGAACCGGCGACCAGGCCGGCCACGATCCAACGCTGGCAGAAGATGAAGAACACGAACACCGGGATGAGCGCGATGGTGGTGACCGTCATGAACAACGGCCAGTTCGTCGTGAAGGTGCTGATCGCGTTGAACACCTGCAGCACGATGGTCTGTTTGTTGGTCGACGAGATGTACACGCTCGGCGTCATGAAGTCGTTCCACGTGCCCATGGTCTGGAACACGATGACGGTGGTCAGGATCGGGCGGATCAGCGGCAGCACGATCGTCCAGAAGATGCGGAACGGACCGGCGCCGTCGATACGGGCGGCCTCGATGATCTCATACGGCAGGCCGCGCATGTACTGCACGATCAAGAAGTAGCAGAAGGTCGCGCCGCCCGTGTAAAGCACGATCAGGCCGAGCAGCGAATCGACGAGACCCACCTGTGCCTCCATGCGGTACTGCGGAATCAGCAGCGTCTGGCCGGGGATGATGAAGGACAGCATGAGCAGCACGCCGATCACGGCGGTGAACTTGCTCTTCTTCAGGATCATGCCGTATGCGGCGAGCGCGCCGAACAGCACCTGCAGGCCGACGCCGACCACCGTCACGATGATGATGTTCTTGAAGGCGTTGACAATGGGCAGATGCCCGAATGCATACGTGTAGTTCTCGAAATTCCATGTCTTTGGTAACCCAATCGGGTCCATGGACATCTCGGCGCTGCTTTTGAACGTGTTGATGACGATGACGTACAGCGGCACCGCGCAGATCAGCGCGATAGCGATGACGACGACGGAACGGATGATCGAGCCGATACGCTCGCGTTGCTGCAGAGTCATGACAGCCTCTTTTCTACCAGATTGGTGATTACCTGCTGCAGGGCGACCAACAGCGCGCAGCAGATGAAGAAGATGACGCCCAGTGCGGAGCCCAGTCCGTACCGGCTCGAACCGATGCCCGTGAGGATGATGGACTGGGTCACGGTGTAGGTGGAGTAGCCCGGACCGCCGCTGGTGAGGCCATACGGCAGATCATAGACCTTCAAACCACCGGTAAGCAGCATGAAGATGCTCACACCCATGGCCGGAACCATCTGGGGCAGTGTGATGTTGAAGAACTGCTGGCGACGGTTTGCGCCATCGACGGCGGCCTGTTCGTAGATATCGGCGGGGATAGCCTGCAGATACGCCAGATACAGCGTGGCGTGCCAGCCGATCTGAGCCCATACCGCTACGAAAATCACACAGAATTTGGCAAGTTCGGAATTCGACAACCACGGAATCGCATCGATGCCGATCTTGGCGAGCAGCGTGTTGACGACGCCGGACTTCAGCGGGGAGAAGATGTACTGCCAGACCAAGCCGAGCACGGCCATGGACGGCACCGAGAAGAAGAAGAACAGGGAACGGGCGAAGTTACGGCCGAAGAACTTGCGGTTGAGCACCACAGCCAGCGGCAGGGCGATCACGGTGATGAGCACGGTGGTGGCCACCGTGTACAGCAGCGTGAAGCCGAGGCCCGCGAGCAGCGTCGGATCCTTGAAGCACTGCACGTAGTTCGCGAACCCCACGAACTTCGCGTCCGCGAAATTGTAACCGGAGTAATCGGTGAAGCTGAACACCAGGCTTTGCAGGAATGGGATGAGGATCACCACGATGAACACCACCATGATCGGCAGCAGGAAGCGTGCCGAGGCGAAGTTCTCCATGAAGTTGCGGTGACGACGCTGCTTGAGATGCAACGCCTCTACCTGATCAGCGGAATGTGGACGCGCCGCTGACGCTGTTGATACTGACATGTTGGTTGCTTTCTACAAAACGTGAGATTGGCAGGTCCAGGCGTGGCGCGGACGGAAGGGTCCGCGCCAGCCTGCCGCGATGGATGTCTGTTCGCGATGGATCAGGAGAGGGTCTTGAGCTTGGAATCGAGGTTCTCCGCGGCCTGCGTAGGGCTGATGGAGCCGAGGGCTACCTGCTGCAGCTGGGTGAAGGTCTCGGCGCGCAGCGCGGTGGTGCCCTTGCTCCAGTGGGCGGAATTCAGGTACACGTTGCCGGTCTTGATGTACAGGTCGTAGGCGTCCTTGAAGTGGTCGTCCACCGTGGCGTTGAAGCCCTTGACGGACGGGATCAGGCCCAGCTGCTTCTGGTACAGCTTGAGGCCCTCGTCGGAGGTCAGGAAGGCGAAGAACTTCTCCGCGGCCTTGAGCTTGTCTCCGGAGATCTTGTTGTTGATGCCGAAGGCCGGATCGATGGAGCCCGGCGCGTACGGGGTGTCACCCTTCTTCAGCATAGGGATCTGGCCGAAACCGTAGTTGAGGCCGGTCTCATTGAAGCTGTCGATGTCCCACGAGCCGGAAGGATAGACCGCAAGACGTCCGGCGGTGAATTCCGACTTGACCTGGTCGCCGCTCAGGCCGGACACGTCGGAGCTCATCAGGTTCTGCTTGATCAGCTTGTCCCATTCGCCGTAGTACTTGCCATACACGTTCTTGAACGTGTCCTTACCGGCGTCGATCTTGGCGTCGAGCGCCTCGCCCTGCTTGGCGGATTCAGCGCCGATCCAGCCCTCGACGGCGTTGCCCAGTCCATCCTTCGGCTCAAGGTATGGGGTGATTCCCGCGGCTTTGAGTTTGCCGCACATGGTCAGGAATTCATCCCACGTCGCCGGGATGGAGTCGTAACCGACCTTCTTCAGCAGATCCTTGTTGTACACCCAGGCATTGGTCCAGGTGCTCACGCCCATGGCGTATACTTTGCCATCCACGCTATAGGCCTTTTTTGCGGCATCGCCGATTTTATCCATGAAGCTTTCATTGCTCAGGTCCTTGGCGTAGTTGCCTTTGACCAGATCGCTCAACGCCTCCGGAGGAACGATGTAGACGTCGGCCAGGTTTCCGCCGGAGATTCGAGTCTGCAGCGTCTGCTGGTAGCCACTCTGGGAACCGGTGGTGGTGCTGTAGTCGATCTTGATGTCCGGATTGGCCTTTTCGAACGCGTCGATGATCGGCTGGTACTTGTCCTGCGGATTGTTCGAGAAGAACGACAGCGTGGTCTTGCCGTCGGCGGCGTTTCCTCCACCGCACGCGGCCAGCGGAACAAGCATCGCCGCAGCGGCCACCGCCGCAATCATCCTGATGGATTTCTTCTCCATGATGTACTCCTCCTTGTGTCCCATCGTTGGCACCCGCTTTACGTGCGTTCATTCGTCGAACCCACTCCAGCTGCGGTAGATACACGTCAATATGTCTTCAACTGACCATTCAGTTGATTCGGGATATTTCCTTCCCTTTTTGGTATAACTGTGTACCTGTTGAAACAGTACAGGTTTTCCGGTGTACCATGTCAATTCAAACAAGGAAATTTGCATCCCATCGACCGCTACCCCTACAAAACATCGGCGTGTCGTATACCGGCAGCACCGTCGACAGCGGACGACGACCCGCCCGCACCATCCGGAGACGCGCAGCCCGAAAGCGTATTGCGGGTGGGCAGGACGCATGTGGACAAGTCGGTGTATTACGGGGGATTATTTTTCCGATGAATTCCCCAGTATTAGTTGGGATTGAAAAGATGCTGAAAGTCCACAGATAAAAAATCGGCGGCCCCAAGGAAATATCCTTGGAAGCCGCCGATATGCTTGCGTGCGTCGCGCTACGGGCTCAAGCGAGTACACAGCGTGCTACGCAGACCGTGAGCAACACAGACCGCGCGCTACACAGAATCGCAAGCTACAAACTCAGGAACAGCTCGTGGATGCGGGTGTCGTCGGTGAGCTCGGGATGGAACGCCGTGGCGAGGATCTTGCCTTGGCGCAAGCCGACCACATTGCCGTCCACCGACGTTTCGACGGTGGCGGCCGGTCCGACTTCGGCCACGAACGGCCCGCGGATGAACACCAGCGGGAAATCTTTGAGCACGATGTCGGCCGGGGCGTCCTGCGGAACATGCTCGCCCGGTGCGACCACGACGGCGGAATCACCGGAAGAGGAGCCGAAATCGGCGGTGGCGGCGAACGAGCCAAGCTGGCGGCCGTATGCGTTGCGCCGCACGACGGCGTCAAGCGCGCCGAAGTAGACGTTGTCGTCGTTATCGAGCTTGCGGGCCAGCAGAATCATGCCGGCGCAGGTACCGAACACCGGTTTGCCGGCGGCGATATGCTCTGCAATCGGCTCGAACAGGCCGGTGGAGCGCAGCAGCTTGCCCTGCGTGGTGCTCTCGCCGC
>SAMEA3387504__coassemble_599_pt1 | contig 6377 bp, 4 predicted proteins | sample SAMEA3387504__metabat2_high_PE_029 | metagenome-assembled genome bin SAMEA3387504 (sample SAMEA3387504) | Felis catus | biome: Faeces | place: United Kingdom | collected 2012
GTGTGATCGGCGCCACCATCGAAAAGATGGTGTCCAAGGGAGCCAGGCCGGAGCGTATTGTCGCCACGCTGGGCCCGTGCATCTGCGGCGACTGCTACGAGGTGGGCGGAGACATTGCCGACGAATTCGACGCGCAGTTCCCTGGAACCTTCACGCTGAGCCGTTTCGGCCAGCCGGGCATCGATATTGCGGCCGCCGCGCTGCAGGAGCTTGCCAAAGCCGGTGTTCCGGCTGATAACGTCGTTTCCTCCCGCGCCCGCGTCAACGCAGCCACCCAGTATCTTTCCGAAGACGAGGAATTGGCGGAAATCTGCCAGGCCGATGGCGAAGGCGAACCGCAGCTCGCGGAACGTTTCAAGAAAATCCGCCGTAGCCTGTGCACGCTGGAAAATCCGCTCTGGTTCTCGCATCGCCGTGCCACCATCGCAGGCAAAGCGCACGAAGGTCGTATGCTTGCGCTGATCGTGCGCGAATAGTGGGAGAGCGGCGCGCTATTGCGGATTGCGTGCAGAACGTAAGGCAAAACGCGCTGCAAACCGATTCGGGGGTTTACGGTGGGACGTATGAGTGAGAGAGAGCAGATGCAGGAACAGAAGATGCCGGTTGTGGCCGTGGTGTTGGCGGCCGGTTTCGGCACGCGATTCGATGAGAACAATCCCAAGCAGTTGGTTTCGGTGGGGGATAAGCCAATCGTCTGCTGGAGCATCGAGGCGTTCGAACGCAACGATCGCGTGAGCGACATCATCGTCGTGGTCAACGAGCGTGTCAGCAATATGGTGAACATGCTCATCGACGAAGCCGGTTATACCAAGGTGCGTGCCGTGATTCCGGGTGGCTCCGAGCGTGTGGACAGCACCCGCTCCGCGCTTGATCTGCTCAAGCAGGCAGGCATTCCCGATGGCGCGAAAATCCTCATCCACGATTCCGTGCGACCGTTCGTCGAACAGCGATCCATCGACGGCTGCATCGACAGCCTCGACCAGTTCAACGCGGCGACCGTGGCATACGCGTCCACTGACACGATTCTACTGACCGAAGATCTTGGAGAGCGCAAGGTGGTGCGCTCCGTGCCTGATCGTACGAACGCATTCCGCGCGCAAACCCCGCAGGCCTTCCGTTTCGGTACCATCACCAAAGCCTACGAGCTCGCCACCGCCGATCCCGACTTCCACCCAACCGACGACACCCGCGTGGTGGTGGACTATCTGTCGAACGAGCCGGTCGCCATCGTCGCCGGATCCGAAACGAATCTCAAAATCACCACACAGGCCGACATGCCGATCGCCGAGAACATCGCGCGCAGCCTCGACCCGGAACATGCCAAACAAGAAGCGAAAGCGCGCATGCACGCGGTGTTCGCCGAAGCATTCTCACAAATGCATAAGCACTGATCGTAAACGAACCCACCTTTCAACCACGTACACTGGAACACATGCAGCAGATCAACATCGTCATCTCAGGTTTCACCCCGTACGACGGCATCGACGTGAATCCGGCCGTACTTGTTCCCGTGGCGCTCGCCGAATATTGGAATGATCCATCTCAATCCGTGGCGCTGTCCGACGATCTTCTGCAGGATGTTTCCATGAGCGTGACGACGGTGACGCTTCCGGTCAGTTTCGCCAATGCCTGGCCCATGTTGCTGAACGCCATCGAACAGGCGAATCCCGATATTGTCATCGCCACCGGTTTGAAGCGTTCGGCCCGCGGCGTGCTGTTGGAGCGATGCGCCACGAATCTGATGGACGCGGCCAAGCCTGACGCCGACAATGTGATTCCGCCTCGCCGTCCGATCAATCCGGAAGGGCCTGCGGCATATTGGACGCGCCTGCCGTTGCGTTCGATTCTGCGCGATTTCGCCAAACATGAGATTCCCGCCGCGTTGAGTTCGGATGCGGGCACGTTCGTCTGCAATTCGCTGTTCTACCATTTGCTCGACTGGTCTGCAGCGCAGGAAAAGCGCATTCTGTCGGGTTTCGTAAGCCTGCCGATCGTCAACGAGCAGCCACATCCGCAACATGGACTGTCAATCGCGCAGCAAATCGCCGCAGGTAACGATGTGATCCGCGAATCGGTGCGTTATTATCTGCAGCCATCCTCAAGTGAGATTCTGCTCGGCTGAACGGCGTCGGCGTTTCCTCGAACGATTTCTGTGCTCTCTGTGAGAATTATGCGACTGCCGTGTGCCGAACGTTTGTTCTGCGCTAAAGTTCAAAACGGATAGGCGCGGGCAAGATGCGCGATGGAAGGGAATTCGTGAAAGGAATACCATGGTTGAGCAGTTCCCAATCGTGTTGAGGGGGTACGACAAGGATCGAGTCGACGAGGCGTTCGCTTCGGCTCAGGAGACGGTGAACCGTCTGCGTGAGCAGGTCAAGGCCGACGACCAGACCATCCTTGAGCTGCAGGCGCAGCTGCAGGAGGAAAAGAACAAGAAGGCCGCTCCGAAGTCCTTCGCGTCACTGGGCGCCAACGCCCAGCAGATGCTCGCCAGCGCGGAACAGACCAGCGCCGAGCTGCTCGACCGTGCCAAGAAAGACGCTTCCGCGGCACGCGCCACGGTGCAGCTTCAGGCCGAAACCCTGCTGAACAACGCCAAGCTCGACGCCAAGCGTATTCTCGACGAGGCCAACGCCAAGGCCGAAGCGGTGCTGTCGAAGGCCAATAATGATGCCGACACGTTGAAGTCCAACGCCCAGCGCGAAGCGGACCAGCTGCGTGGCGAAGCGCAGAAGGCCGTGGTGGCGCAGCGCCAGACCGTCGATCTGGAATTGACGAACTCCCGTGAGGAGCACGACAAGCGTCTCGCATCGGAGCGCGCCACGCAGGAGCGCGAGCTCTCCGATCTGCGCGCCGAAGCCACCGAGCAGATCGCGGCGCAGCGCAAGAACGCCAATGACGAGATCAACCGCATGAAAAGCGAGACCAACGACCAGATCGAATCCGCGTTGGCCGAAGCCAACAAGAAGCTGGCCGACGTGCGTGAGCAGGTGTCCAAGATGATGACGGACGCGCAGCGCCGTGCCTCGGAAATCACGGATACCGCCAAAGCCAAGGCACAGGAGATCACCGACGAGGCCGAAGTGCATCGCACCAAGACCATCAGCCAGGTCAATGCCGAGGTGGAGCAGATTCGCGCCGACATTTCCGCCCAGCAGGATGAGGCTACGAAGAAGGTCAACGAGCTGCTCGCCGACCTGAACGAACGCCGTGAAATCGCCAAGAAGCAGTCCGACGAGCTGATTTCAGAAGCGCAGCATACGCGCGATGAGGCCGAGGCATACGCTTCCGACAAGCGTGAGGCAGCCGACAAGCAGGCTGCCAGCATTCTCAAGCAGGCCACCGAAGAGGCCGACGAGCAGATCAACGAGCGTCGTGAGGCAGCCAAGAGCGAGCTTGAAGGTGTGCAGCAGCGCATCGCCGACCTGCAGACCCGTGAGGCGCAGATCACGCAGCGTGTCAGTGAACTGCGTGCCATGTTTGCCAACGCGTTCTCCGGTTTCGGCGCGAACGGCCTGTCCGTGGTCAATTCCATCGACGGCGAACAGCATGATTCCGCAGCTGAAGCTGAAACTCCGGCGGAATCGCACGACGAGAGTGGCGAAACTGTTGCGGGCGAACCGGAAGTGACCTTCGACGAGGATGTTGTCTCCGACGAACAGCAGAATAATGACGATTTTGAAGAACCGTCCGAAGACGAGCAGTCTGACCAGGGCGAAGAAGCACAGGAGGAACAGAACAATGACTGACATCACGCCGTTGAGCGCTGATGCATTGGCAACGCTGGTTGAGGATTTCGAAGCCAGCGACCACAACCGTATGGCCATGAACGCGGTCACCGCGGCTGGCATCAACAAGGTGGCACGCAACTATGACCGCGCCCGCCTGATGCAGCGCCGATTCTCCACCATTGTCGACAATGGCACCGCCACCCATCAGGATCGTTCCGGCCGTTGCTGGCTGTTCAGCTCGCTGAACGTGGCTCGTTTCGTGGCCAAGAAGAACATGGGGCTGAAGGAATTCGAGTTCTCCCAGAACTATGCCATGTACTACGACAAGCTCGAGCGCGTCAACTACTTCCTGCAGGACGTGGCCGAACTGGTGAAGGCCGGCGAGCCGTCCGACTCCCGCCTGATCCAGCATCTGCTCGCCGACGTGATGGGCGACGGCGGCCAGTGGACCATGGCCATGAACGTGTACAAGAAGTACGGTGCCGTTCCGAAGGATCTGTTCCCGGAAACCGAATCCTCCAAGAACACCGGCGAAATGAACGTGCAATTGCGTCGCCTGCTGCATACGGCCGTCGCGCACATGTATGCTGATCCGGCTTCGATCGAAGCGGTAATCGCCGAAGCGACCGCCGCCGGACACCGCATTCTGACGATTCACTTGGGCGAGCCGCCGAAGAGCTTCGACTGGGAGTGGACCGACAAGGACGGCGAGTTCCACCGCGATGGTGAGGTCACGCCTGTGGAATTCTGGCAGAAGTACGTCGGTTCCGCTGATTTGGAAAGCTACGTGTGCCTGGTCGACGATCCTCGTCAGGAGCATGCGAAGGGCAAGAAGATCGGTATCGAGCACTTGGGTAATGTGGCCGGGGGAGACCCGACCGAATACCTGAACGTGCCGAACCAGTTCATGAAGGATTGCGTGCGTCAGATTCTCGAAGAGCAGGGCATTCCAGTATGGTTCGGTGCTGACTGCCACCCGATGATGGATCGTGAAAACGGCGCTTGGGCTACTGATCTGTTTGAATACGGCAAGGTGTATGGCGTCGACTTCGATCTGAACAAGGAAGATCGCGTGCGTTTCGCCGATTCCGCGATGAACCACGCTATGGCGTTCGTCGGCGTGGACGTGGCCGAAGACGGCACGACCACCCGTCGTTGGCGTGTGGAGAACTCTTGGGGCGACAAGATCGCAGACAAGGGCTACTTCACTATGAGCGACGACTGGTTCACCGAATACGTGTACGAGGTCGCCGTGCCGAAGGCGCTGCTCCCTGCCGAATATCAGGCCGCTCTTGACGAGCCAGCCACCATGCTCCCCGCATGGGATCCGATGGGCGCTCTGGCTGACTGATACGTAAACCGACAAACCGATTGACGAATGCCGACTGCATGGGACTTCGCAAAAAGTCCAGCATGCAGTCGGCATTCGTGTTATTCCACTTTTATCCGTTAAGGTAACTTCGGTGATTATCATCCATGCACAGTATGCATGAAGCAGGTATGCAGGTATAAGGAGGAGCAGAAGAGATGTCAGGTCTTCGCGGTCCAGATAGTTCGAAGGATGCGCAGTTGTTGGATAACGCCGTGTTTCCGGAGACCGTGGATGTCAATATTCGACAGTTGGACCCGATTCCGGCTCCCCGATATTTTCTGAAGGAAATTCCACTCACCGATGAGATGAGCGATCTGGTGTTGAAGTCCCGTCAGGAAATCCGCGATGTGCTCAACGGCAAAGACGATCGTCTGCTTGCCATCGTCGGCCCATGCTCGATTCATGATCCGAAAGCGGCGCACGAATACGCGGCAAAACTCGCCGCGGTCAAAAAAGAACTGGAAGACCAACTGGTCATTGTGATGCGCGTGTATTTCGAAAAGCCACGCACCACCATCGGTTGGAAGGGTCTGATCAACGATCCCGATCTCGACGGCCAGTTCAATATTCGCAAGGGCATGTGGCTCGCACGCAAGGTGCTGACCGACGTGCTGAGCGTTGGACTCCCGGCAGCCACGGAATGGCTGGATCCGATCACCCCGCAGTACATCTGCGACCTGATTAGCTGGGGTGCGATCGGCGCTCGCAACACCGAAAGCCAGGTGCATCGCGAGCTCGCGTCGGGCATGTCGATGCCAATCGGCTTCAAGAACGCCACCGACGGTTCGATCAAGCCGGCAGCGGATTCCTGCTTCGCGGCCGCCTTCGAGCATCATTTCCTGTCCATCAATCTTGACGGTCGTGTGATTTCCGCCGAAACCAAGGGCAATCCCGATTGCCATCTGGTGTTGCGCGGCTCCTCGCACGGCCCGAACTACGATACCGATTCCGTGGCGAAGGCGTTGGCCGATCTGAAGGTTTCCAAGGCGTCCGGCCCGAGCGAGCACGGTCTTGTCATCGACGCGGCGCACGGCAACTGCGGCAAGGACGAAGTGCGCGAAGCCGAAGTGATCGAAAACATCGCCTCCCGCATCGCAACGGGAGAGTCGGGCATCAGCGGCATCATGATGGAAAGCTTCCTGAAAGCCGGCAATCAGAAGCCCGCTCCGCTCGACCAGCTCGAGTACGGCAAATCCATCACCGACGCCTGCGTGCCGTGGGAACGTACCGAACAGTTGCTGCACACGCTTGCCGATGCGGTCGAAAGCCGTCGC
>SAMEA3387504__coassemble_4893_pt1 | contig 4365 bp, 8 predicted proteins | sample SAMEA3387504__metabat2_high_PE_029 | metagenome-assembled genome bin SAMEA3387504 (sample SAMEA3387504) | Felis catus | biome: Faeces | place: United Kingdom | collected 2012
GTCGCCGTTGTGGTCGGTCATGTGGTGCAGCCGGTCGGCAAGGTCGGCGGCGGTGCCGCGCGAATCTATCACCACCGGAGCGCCATACGCTGCGCAGAGTCGCGTGAGTTCGGTTGGCGCGTACCCGGTGCCGTCCAGTGTTTCGATCAGTTGCGTGGTTATGGTGCCGTCCGGGTTCAGGATGCCGGCCGATATGCTGGTGTGCGTCGCGTCCACGTCAACGGCCACGCCGAACACCACCGTGCGGTCTCCCAATGCGTCCGGTTCGATGGGGGCGACGGCGGTTGCCGTCCATGTCGCTTCGTCTATCACGCGGTCGGTTATGCCTTCATCGCGTCGGTTGCCGAAGGCACGCGCCCACCCGGCCACGTTGTCGCCGAAGCCCTCGCGGAAGTCATACAATTGGGGCTTGTACCACAGGTAGCCGGCGGCTGGATGGTACAGCATGATCGTTTCGAGGTCTTCGGGGTCGGCGTCCACGGGTATCCCGAAGTCGAACCAACAGGTGCGTTCGGGTACGTCGCCGGCGCGCAACCCGTCCAACAACGTATTGAAGTACGTAGATTCTGCGGTGCCCTCGGTCGAGGTAATCCACCGTTGCGCGGTGATGCCGGTACGCTTCAAGCGCGTGTTCATGGTCGGCACGATGGCGTCCATGATGGTGTCGCCGGCGTCCTTGGTCAGGCTGAACGCCTCATCTATGGTCACCTTGTCGAACTGTTTGCCGTGGCCGGCTATCTTGGTCATGGCCATGGGACTGATGGTGCTGCCATTGCCGAACGTCACCGACATGTTGCCGTTGCTGAAGCGAAACTTGTCCACCTTCTGCACCAGCCGACTCGCCTTCATAGCCTCGGCGTATTCCTTGAAGTGGTCTTCGGCGTCCTTTCCCGTCTGTGCCGCGTAGGCGATGCGCCGGCGACGGCCAAGACTCGCGTTGTACGTGTCGGAACCGTCCACCAGCGCCGACTTGCCACACTGACGCGGCGTGCTGACCACCACCGTGTCGTAATAGAAGCTGCCGGTGTCGGGGTCGATCTCACACGCCACGTCCGCCACGTAACGTTGCCACGGGATAAGCGGCGTGCCCATCATCCGCGCCACCGCCGCCAACCGGCCGCCGTCGGTACGCCGATCGGGGTTGCGCTTGGTACCGCCTCTAATCCTCATAGGTCGCGCCGCTCCATACGGCTTCCACGTCGTCGTCGGCGACGGTCTCGGTCGGGTACATGTCGCGCAGCTTCCATAAGGCGTCGATGTACTGCCCCATGTTTCGGCTGATTTCCTTGCCGGTTCTGTTTTGCGCGTCGATGTTCGCGGCGAGGGAGATCATGGACTGGCAAAGCCCGTCGCGTATCGGGTCGGGCTCGGGGTGTTTGGCTTTGAGATCGTCCACGATCTGCCGTGTGGTCTGTTCCTGTGGGCCGATGATGCGACCGGTGTCGTTGTCCATTCCGGCTAGAAAGTCCATGTTGTTGCTCCAATCACGAATATGGTGTATTTTCGTTTTTTTGAAGGCGATACGCCGCATTTCGTTGGTATTACAACGTTTTGCGGCTTTTTTATTTGTGTTCAGGGGGAGAAAAAACTGGGCGCGGGGTCTTTTGGCCGGCCGCGTGTTTAAAAAAACAGGCTCACCACTTCGGGCGCGAAGCGATCTGCACCGGCTCGGAGCGAAGGCCAAGGGCAACGAGTCTCGCACGCCGTTCGGCACGTCTCGTGTCCACCAACGCCTGCGATAAGTGCAGCGCGTACCATTGCCTGACACGACGGCGGGTCGCGTCGTCCCGCGCGCGCTCCCACTCCACGCTGAAGCCGGGGTCTATCACATGCAAGTCATAGTCCAAGGCTATCCACTCGTCCAACAGTCTGGGGTGGCGGTTGCTGCTGATGGTGGTGCGGGTCAGCCACACGTCGATAGGCTCGGCCGACGTGGCGAACTGCCGGTACGCGCCCGACCATGCCATGGCCACCGCGCGCCTGCACGCAAGACTGGGATTGGTCAGGCCCATGGCCGTGGCCAACGTGCTGAACGACACCACCGGGTCACCCGCCGACTTATGCGCGTCTATCCATTCCACGGCCTCACGGTCACACGAACCGGGCGGTACTATCACCATGTGCAACCGCGCCCCATAGCCGTACAAGACGCGGTCTTGCCTTGATGCGTTGCAGTGCTTGCACGCGCGGCGTATGTTCGCCACGGTATCCATACCACCATGCGAGTAAGGCACGATATGGTCGTCCTCGGCACCGACCTTGGTACAGCCCGGCAATCCCAGCCAACAGTCGTTGCCCCATGTGTCGATGACCTTCGCCCGCACCAGCGGGTCTATGGTCTGCCTGCGCCCCATCTCACTTCGCCTTCTGCCCACGCACCCACATGTCAAGGTCGGCTAGCTCGTACAGGCACGGGCTGTTGATCGCGTCGCCCGACTTGAACCACGTCGGCCCGGTGCCGTCCGCCCTCATGCGTTCCATCTGCCGTTGCGACTTATGCAGGTACCGTGCGGCCTGCGCCGTGGTCAGTTTCGCCCTTGGATTCATCACGCCACTCCCGCATAAGCCTTCAACGATCTAATCAGGTCGGCGCGGTCGAACACCTGACGGCCACTCACGCGCTTCGGCTTCGACACGATGCCCTCGCTCACCAACTGCTGCATGGCATGGTCGCCGTCCGGGTCGGTGTCACGGCTGATGCAATCCAAGTGGAGAATCCTGATGGCGATGGAACGATCCACGGTATCCGCTCCGGTGGTGTCGTACTCAAGCCTGGGTAGATTCCATTTCACCGCCTTCTTCATGTCCTTCGCCCTGATGGCCTTGCTGGTCACATGCTCTCGACGGTACTTCTTCTTCACCTTTCTGCGCTTCTGCTCGCTGGTAGGAATGTAATCAACCGCATAGCCCATGATGTTGCCCCCAATCTCGTTTGTGGATAAGTGGTAAGTCTCTGAATGAATCGTTTGTAGATTTCGGATGGTGGAAGGTTAGAGCGGGGAACCCTAAGCGGAAAAACAAGAATCCGAAGATTCCTGAATTTCCGAAGGGTTCCCACATGCAAAGCATTTCGGCATGGAGCCAAGGCCGTCGCATATGGTCAGCGGCACAATGCCGCGACGAAGGTCAACGCACGTGCCACCCCACGCATGGGGTCGATGGTGCCGCTTTCGTCCCTGGGAACACGACACGTGCGTTTAGCTGCAACCCGCACGCCTCCCCGCTAGGGACGCTTCAACCACCACGCCACACGTGGTGTGTTTGTAACGCGCTGGGCAAGGCGCGGCCGGGTGCTTCATCCCGCCTCGCACGCAACCGACGGTCGGCGTGGTCAAAGGCATATTCGGTTATCGACGGCGCAAGCCGTCACAGATCGCCGCCGCGTCTTCGCCGCACCGCATCGTCACGAGCCAACGAATCAGTCACGCACGAGCGCAACTGCTCCAACTGCGGGCGGGTCAGCACCACCGCCGCGCGAACATCCCCGGAATCGAACGACACACGGAAGATACCCGGATAGGCCTCGTAATTATCCACGCAGACCCTAGTAGCCGTACCCACATCGACTCCTCTCGTCGTCATCACGCCAAAGCCAATCCCAGAAGGCGCACAAGCCAACAGTCAGCAACACCACCGGCAACACGACCAGAACACACAGGCCGCGCATCACGGTCCTACAAAGCACGCGCATGCTTCACCTCCAAAGGCTCTCGGCCAAGCACGAGATCAGTGGAAACGTCGAAAAAGTCGGCTATGCGCGACACATCACGCAACGTGAAATTTGAGCGGCCATGGAATTTGTCGCTGATGGCCTGCTCGGAGACGCCTAGCTCATGCGCCAGATCGCGCTGTGTGACGTGATTGTCTCTCATGAGTTTTCTTATCTGACTAATCATTTAAAAACTTTCAGACTAAAGATTTGATGAAGTTCTAGACCAAAGATTAACCATATGACGTAGCCAACACGCCGAGTACTACGCTAAAACCGTAGTAAAATGAATTTCATGACAATGCTAGATATTCAGCCGAGCGCTACATTGCGCAGGCAGGACGTTGTTGCGATGAATACGAACATGATCTTGTCCAACAGCGGTTTAATGAAGAAGGACCTTGCTAAGGCAATGGGGCTCTCGCCGCAATCGATGGCGTCGAGGCTTCAGAGCAAGGCCGATTGGACCATTGACGAAACTTGCGCGGCGGCCGATTTCTTCGGCGTCCCGTTGATGGCTTTGCTGGATGAGAACTTAACGCCAGCAAAAGCCATGGAATATATAAAAAACCGCCGTTCCGATAATGGGAACGACGGTCAATTGGTAGCGGGGCATGGATTTGAACCATGGACCTCTGGGTTATGAGCCCAGCGAG